>ERZ1048872.1206-NODE-1206-length-22584-cov-6.583426_pt1 | contig 22584 bp, 26 predicted proteins | sample MGYA00383100_ERZ1048872 | MGnify/ENA primary metagenome ERZ1048872 (study PRJEB29581, sample SAMEA5548370) | metagenome | biome: marine; feature: coastal; material: water | depth 50 m | study: Short-term variability in the microbial, nano- and picoplankton...
CCTGACAGTTCAGCAATCGTGTCCGGATACTGCTGGACAACAAGGATTTGGAACTGCTAAATCCCAGAATGACTCGCATCAAAAGCTAACAACGCCGGTTGAAATTCAAAACTCTAAGCAGAATGCTCAACATTCATTCCAAAAACAACTATTTCACATACCTTTAACGTTGGGTTTACTTTCAGCAGATGGTGACACTCTGCCGTTAAAATTAACAGGCAGCACTGCTGAAAAATATCAGGACTCAATCATCTTGGAACTGCGCAAGCAAAGTGAAACTTTTGTCTTTGAAGACATTTCTGTAGCTCCAATTCCATCTCTGTTGAGGGGATTTTCCGCGCCGGTCAAACTGCATTTTGATTACAGTAATGCTGACCTAGCCTTTTTACTGGCTAATGACACTGACGAATTCAATCGGTGGGAAGCAGGTCAGCAACTGATGATTCGGATTTCGTTGGAACAAATCCGGCGTTTTCAAAATAATGAGCCCTTTAACTTAGCCTCTGAATTGGAAAAGGCATTCCGCAGTCTCCTCGAACAGACAGCAGAAGCTGATTCCGCGCTTTTAGCACTCGCGCTTAGTTTTCCAAATGAACCATATTTAGGTGAACTCATGGACGTCATTGATGTGGAAGCAATTCATGAGACACGTAAATTCCTGCGGACGGAACTGGCACAAAAACTTCAGCCGGAATTTGAAAAAACTTATCTGAATTTTCAGCAGGAAGGTCCGTTCAAAATAGATCAGCAATCAATGGGACGTCGTAGTTTAAAAAATGTCTGTCTTAGTTATTTAGCAGAATCAGGAAGTTTGGAAATCCGCAAATTGGCACAAACTCAGTTCCGCAAAAACGAAAATATGACTGACGTCGCAGGTGCGCTTGGAGTACTGACACACTTGGATTGTGAAGAACGCGAAACGGCTTTTAATGAGTTTGAAAACAGATGGCGAAAAAACACTGTGGTGATGGACAAATGGTTTGCGCTCCAGTCAATTTCATCTCTGCCGCAAACACTGGATAATGTGCGAAATCTGACTAGCCACCCTGCATTTGAAAAAAATAATCCCAATAAAATACGAGCCTTGATTAGCACATTTTCACGCTTTAATCAGCTTAGATTTCATGCAGCAGACGGTTCCGGATATGATTTTCTAGCGGAACAGGTGTTGAGACTTGATCCCTTAAACCCACAGACAGCCGCACGGTTGGTCAGTGTTTTCAATAATTGGCGAAAATATGATGCAACACATAAAGCTAAAATGAATGATCAACTGCAAAGAATAGTAAAAACACCGAAGCTTTCCGGAGACGTTTTTGAAATTGTCTCAAAGGCATTGGGTTAGTTGTAGATATTCTGTTTTCTCAGTACATTTGCAAAATCCAATTAACTGTTACAGTTGTAAATAGTATGAAATCAATTATTTGTCATTTCGACCAAAGGGAGAAATCTTAATGATATTAAAGTGCTAACTTAGACAAGATTTCTCGCTTCTCTCGAAATGACACGATTTAAGTTATTTTACAGGTTCATCATTAACTGTTGAGCTCGCAAATAGTCAAAACACACACTTATATCTCAATCCCTTGGAAGCGGGAATGACAATTGTTTTTGACTGCTTTTTTCACCAATCATTTAATTAAAACATGGATCCTAAATTATTTAAATTTAACACCTTAAGTTTACACGGCGGGCAGCGTCCTGATGCGGAAACAGGCGCGCGGGCAGTACCGATTTATCAGACAACCTCTTACGTTTTTAAGGACAGCGACCATGCGGCTGCATTGTTTAACCTGGAGCAGGCCGGACATATTTACAGCCGTATTTCAAATCCAACAGTCGCCGTGTTGGAAGAACGAATCTCGGCATTGGAGGGCGGAACCGGTGCAGTGGCTACCGCATCAGGACAAAGCGCGTTATTCTCTGCAATCATGACCTTGATGGGACAGGGAAATCACATCGTTTCCTCAGCATCACTTTACGGCGGCAGCGTAAATCTATTTCAGCACACTTTGCCACGTTTCGGCATTGAGACCACTTTTGTCAATCCCCGTAAACCGGAAGAATTCCGTAAGGCAATCCGACCTGAAACGCGCCTAGTTTTTGGAGAAATAATCGGTAATCCCGGACTTGAAATATTAGACGTTTCCGCGGTTGCGAAGATAGCGCATGAAGCTGGTTTACCATTGTTGATTGACGCGACATTCAACACACCGTATTTGTGCCGTGCTCTTGAATTGGGAGCAGATTTGGTTTCACACTCGGTAACTAAATGGATGGGTGGGCACGGAGTTGCGTTAGGCGGAGTGGTGGTTGAAGGTGGACGTTTTGACTGGGAATCTGACGGAAAATTTCCGACACTCACTGAACCATACGCTGGTTATCACGGGATAAATTTTTTCGAAGAATTCGGACCACAAGCTTTTTCGATGCGTATGCGTTCAGAGGCAATGCGGGATTTCGGCCCAGCGATGAGTCCGCAAAACGCTTTTTATCTGCTGCAAGGTTTGGAAACTCTACCATTACGCATGGATCGTCACATCAGCAACACCAAAATACTTCTTGAATTTTTACAGTCCAGTGATGAGGTCGCCTGGGTTACCCATCCGGATTTACCTGATCATCCAGATCATGAACTTGCTTCACGGATTCTGCCAAAAGGAGCAGGATCAATTGTTGCTTTTGGAGTCAAGTCCGGAAGTTCAGGTGGAGGACGTGAAGCCGGAGCCGCGTTTATAAACTCTGTACAACTCGCATCCCATCTGGCAAATGTAGGCGACGCGAAAACACTGGTGATTCATCCGGCAAGCACCACTCACGCGCAAATGGATTCCGAAACCATGAAACAGGCCGGATTGACTGAGGACATGATCCGGCTCTCGGTGGGATTGGAAGATGTAAACGATTTAATCGATGATTTTAAACAAGCCTTGCGTAAGGCCGCAAAAGCAACAGGAGCAACAAAATGAAACTAAATGTCGCCTCCGTAACTTCCGCTAAGAAAATAAAGATATTCGCTGCCACCGGAGGAAAAGAACTTTCGTCGGAACTTCCTCTTCTCGTTTTCCTGCATGGTGCTGGAATGGATCACACTGTCTGGAATTTACAAACACGCTATTTCGCTTATCACGGTTATTCGGTCTTGGCTATTGATTTTCCGGGACACGGACGTTCCGATGGCACCTTGCTGCAAAGCATAGAACAAATGGCCGACTGGATTCCGGAATTGATTGATGCAGCCGTTGAAATCTCAGGGAAAGACGGAGTGTCCGGTTCTAATTCGAAAAAGGCTTCGTTGGTTGGACATTCGATGGGTGCTCTGGTGGCGCTGGAATGCGCCTCACGTTATCCGGAATTGCTAAGTTCAATATGTTTGCTGGGAGTTTCCGCAAAAATGCCCGTGCATCCGGTTTTGCTTGAAGCAGCCGCCAATAATGATCCGCTGGCTTATGATTTGGTAACTTCGTGGGGGCACGGTACTACCGGACATTTCGGTAGGACTCCTGTTCCAGGGATGTCGCTGATCGGCGGAGGCAGAGCTTTACTGAGTTCCGCGCCTCAAGGAACTTTGGGAGTTGGTCTTGCGGCCTGCAATGCATATCAAAACGGGCTTACTGCTGCGGGGAAAGTTGACTGTTCCACGCTGTGTTTGATGGGCAGTGAAGACAAAATGACTCCACCAAAGCAAGGTGAAAAACTAGCCGCTGAAATTACAAATGCGAAAACACATCTCATTCAGGATTGCGGACACATGATGATGCTCGAAAAATCAGATCAAACTTTACAAGCACTAAAAGCACATTTAAGCAGCACCTAGACCTCCAAATAAAATCCAGAATTGCAAAAATAATTAGTCATGTGCACCAAGTGAAATTGTCATTTTTTTCCAGGAGAGGCTGTTCCTTTCAAGGTCAAATGTCATCAGATCTTCTCCAATCAGTACCGGTCCTTTAAAATCAAGGTAGACTGTGGACAGTAATTTTTCGCGGTTAAACTTAGGCGGAGCAAAGTGAGTCAACATGAGACAACGCACCTCTGCTTCTGCGGCAACTATTCCAACCACACTGTCCAGTGTATGATAAGATGCTACATTTTCCACAGTTTTTGCTGTACGTAGTCCTGTTATAACCGGCATTTCGCCATGAATAAAAACCTCATGCAGGAGCACATCCGCGCCTTTTGCGGCTTCGATTAACGCCGGACAATACTTCGTATCTCCACTGATAACTGCTTTCTCATCCTCAGTTTCAAAGACAAAACCGAATGCGTGTTTTACAGGCTGGTGCAATACTTCAACAGCCTTTACTCTCAACTTACCAAATTTCAGCTCAGTCCCGTTTTCGATTTCAGCAACTTCAACTTCAAGAGCTTTGGTCGAAGATCTTTGTTCGTGAGCAATTCGTTGTGTAAGCTCCGGTTTCCAGAGTTTCATTAATTGATCTACATAAGCCTGAGTACCAGGGGGACCGTATATTTTTTGCGGACCTGGTCGCCCCTGATGCCAACTGGAAATGATGAGTTGGAACAAATCAACAATATGATCCGAATGAAGATGTGTCAGCAGTAAAGCGTCGATTTTGCTTCCAGGAATTCCATGTTCAAGCAAACGTTGAGTAACTCCTGAACCGCAGTCAATCAAGATTCGAGCACCTTCTCCGCAGTCTATTAGCGCTGAAGGTCCATGTCTCTCCAAATCGACGGAAGGGCACCCACTGCCTAAAATGGTTAATTTCATTTCCCTCTTCTTTTAATTTAATGATAAAACTTTGCCTGTAATATTCAGACTCTTTCGATTAACATAGAAATCCCCTGACCTACACCGATACACATTGTACAAAGTGCATATCTCTCCTTGCGTAACTGCAATTCCCTCATTGCAGTCAATGCAAGGCGGGCTCCGCTCATGCCAAGCGGATGTCCAAGTGCGATTGCTCCGCCATTCGGATTTACACGTTCATCGTCATCGGACAATTTCAAAGCACGCAACACCGCCAAAGCCTGTGCGGCAAAAGCTTCATTGAGTTCAATAACTCCGATTTCGTCCAGTGAAATTCCCTTCAGGCTGAGCAATTTTAGGGTTGCTGGAACAGGTCCATAACCCATAATTCTCGGCTCAAATCCGGCAGTCGCCATCCCAACGATTCTCGCGACAGGAGTCAGCTTTTGTTTTTTTGCCATCTTTTCAGAAGCTACAAGCAAAGCCGCCGCTCCGTCATTCACACCTGAAGCATTGCCAGCGGTTATGCAGCCGTTTTCACGAAAGGGCGTGGCCAATTTTCCAAGTTTTTCCAGTTTTGTGTCCGGCCGCGGATGTTCATCCTGCTCAACCAACAGCGTATCCGCTTTACGCTGTGCAATTCTCACCGGCACAATTTCAGCAGCAAAACGACCTGACTCCTGAGCTTGACCTGCTTTTTGTTGGGAACGCCAGGCAAACTCGTCCTGATCTTCTCGTGAAATATTATATTTCTCTGCCAGATTTTCCGCTGTTTCCGGCATGGAATCAATTCCGTATTGTTTTTGCAGCAGTTTATTTACAAAACGCCAGCCGATTGTTGTATCAAACATCTCAGCATTTCGTGAAAATGCGGTTCTAGCTTTTCCCATTACAAAAGGCGCGCGGCTCATGCTCTCAACACCGCCGGCAATGACCAGTTGCTGATCTCCGGATTTGATTGCTCTGGCCGCAACTCCCACTGCGTCAAGTCCTGAACCGCAGAGACGGTTAACAGTCGCACCTGGAACTGTTTGTGGCAAACCGGATAGTAAACTCGCCATCCGGGCCACATTGCGATTATCTTCTCCCGCTTGATTGGCACAACCCAGAATCACATCATCCACTGCTTCCCAGTCAACTCCAGAATTTCTCTCCATCAGTGCTTTAAGCGGAATTGCACCCAAATCATCTGTGCGCACACTTGACAAAGAGCCACCGTAACGTCCCACAGGAGTCCGGATTCCATCACATAAAAACGCTTCATTCATTTTTATTTTTTCGTTATTGATTTTGTTTTAACTAAGTTTTATCTTTTGCCGCAACCACTCAGAAGTCTGGTAACGTTCAGCGTTTACTTGCTGTAAATTATCAAGTGTTTCTACAACCGAATCCCAGCCCCATTGTTCAGCCCATTCCAAGGGACCTAAAGGATAATTGACACCTTTTCGCATAGCCAGATTAACCGCTGCAACATCCGCAACTTCTTCCTGCACTAGTAGAGAAGCTTCGTTTGCCAGCATGGCAACCGTACGCGTCAGCACCATACCCGCAATATCTTTAATTACTGAAACCTGCTTGCCCAAAGACTGAAATAAGCCGACTGCTTGCTGCAAATCTTGCTCAGAACACTCCAAAGACGATGCCAGTACAATCCGTGAAGAGCGTTCATAATCCAGACACAAATCCAGTGAAATCACGGTTTGTCCTATTTCAGCAGAACGTTCAGTCGATCTTTTTCCATTTGCAGGAACAACAATAGCGCCTTCCGGCAAGCGTATATATCCATTCCCGGCATAATTTTCAACTGATACTGAACCTCCTTCGAGCAGTTTTCGTAAAGATTCAGGCAGATGTTCCGGACCTTCCAGGATGATCGAATCAGGACCGGAATTTGGCTGAGCGTTTTGCGCAGTGGAATTTTCGATTTGCTCTCCATATTCAAAAAAACCCTTGCCTGATTTTCTGCCTAAACGTCCCGAATCAACTAATTTTTTTTGCAATTCAGAAGGTGCAAAACGCGGATGCCGTTGATAACTTTCCCAGATTTGACAAGTCACCACATAATTCACATCCAGACCAATCAAATCCATCAGCTCAAAAGGTCCCATCCTGAATCCACCGCAGTCACGCATAATCGCATCACAGCTTGCAGCATCGGTTCCGTTTTCTTTGAGAATCTCGAGCGCTTCGCTATAAAAAGGACGAGCAACACGATTGACGATAAATCCTGGACTGGAACGTACGTGAACCGGACTTTTACCCCACTGTTCGGACAGCTTGAAAACAGTATCTGCAACTGCTGTATCAGTATGCTGTGAGCGTACAATCTCGACCAGTGCCATAATTGGAGCCGGATTAAAAAAATGCATACCGACGAAATGTTGCGGACGTTTCAACACACTGCCCATTTTATTTAAATCAAACGAAGACGTATTTGTCGCTAAAATCACATTTTCCGCAAGCAGCGATTCCAGTTCGCAAAATACAGTTTGTTTAATAGCCAGATCCTCGATGATCGCCTCAATCACTAGTTTCGCTTGTGAAAGATCTCCTAGAGTTTTTTGCGGAATTAAATTTCCCAGAATTAGCTCTTTTTTTTCGGCAGTGATTTTTTCTTTTTTCACAGAACGCTCAAGACGTTTTGCAATGTTCTCAAGTGCTGTTTCTAACTGCTGCTGAGAAACGTCATATAACATCACGGGGTGTCCTGCCCTTGCAGCAATTTGCGCAATTCCTTCTCCCATCGTTCCTGCACCAAGGACAGCTACGGGGTAATTATTTGCTTCTATTTGCATTTGAATTGTTAAGCTAGATTAGGTAGAATAAAAGGCTAATTTTCAATTTGTTAAACTAACACCACTTTAGCTGATAAGGCAGATGCATGCAAATTGAAAACAAATAATTTTTAAACATGATGGTTTAGTAAATAAACAGCTAAATCACACTTTGACATTTTGATTTAGGAAATATCCGGATAAAGTCAATAAGCAAATAATTTACTACATAATTTAAAAGAGACTTTTCATAATTATTTAGTCAGCATCAGCAAAGATCGTTAAACCGAACAGTTTTCAAATTTACAGAAGGCAGGCTTTTAGACTACAAGTAATCTATAAATATCTCAAAAGGAGCTACATGAAACCGCAGATTCACAAAATTGTCATCCAAGTTGAAGAAATACATCAGGAGATTGGTCGTAGGATAGATCCCCCGGCGCGAAAAGTGACTGTCGCAGCAGTTATTAAAAATCCTTATGCAGGTAAATATGTGGAAGATCTTGAACCGCTTTACGATTTAGGCGCGGAAATCGGCGGACTGCTTGCTGAAAAAGGTGTGGCTGCGTTAGGGGTAGAACCTTCCGCAATTGTAAGTTATGGAAAAGGCGCTATAGTTGGATTGGATGGTGAAATAGAACATGCCGCCGCGATTTTACATCCACGCTTCGGAAAACCGGTGCGTGCCGCAGTTGAAAAAGGTGACGACATAATTCCTTCCACTAAAAAAATGGGAGGCCCCGGATCAGTGTTGGTTATGCCTTTGACCAACAAAGATAGTATTTGGAGTTTCGATCACATGGATGCCACTGAAATCAGTTTTCCCAACGCACCACGCGAGGATGAAATCGTGGTGGCTGTGGCACTTGCTGACAGCGGACGACCACTTGCCAGAATAGGCTAGTAACTTTAATAAAGGAGAAATATTATGTTTAAAGCAATGATTTTACTAAAACGTAAAGAAGAATATTCACAGCGTGAATTCCGTAACTGGTGGCTCGGTGAGCATGCACAGCTTGCAATTCAACTACCTGGGTTAAAAAAATTATGTTTCAATCCCACCGATAACGAAGAGGCTATGTACGACGGAGTGGCAGAGCTCTGGTTTGACTCAGAAGCAGATTTTACGGAGGCCTATCAAACTGAACTCGGCAAAGCAGTTGCTGCTGATTCTTTGGCACATGTCGGCCGCAGGGACCGTTTATTTGTGGAAGAAAACATACTTTTAGAGGATTAAAATTTCGCAAACAAATTTTTTCAGTCTTATGCCAATCCTAATAGTCCAAATTTTTTTGTTGTTTTAATTACTTCACCATAATATGTTACGTTCAGTATTGAACTTGTAAAATTATAAATAATTATCCGGAGCATTGATCTATGAAACAAATCAAAATAGTCACAGTATTATCTGTTTTGCTATCGTTTTGTTTTTTTGGCAGTTCATCTCTGGCCGACTCGAAGGGTATAATCAAGTACCGCCAAAACGTTATGAAAGCAACCGGGGGTCATATGGGAGCGATTGTGGATATTTTAAAAAACCGCTTGCCTCTGGCAGACCACATAGTTGATCATGCGCGTTCAATACAGCAAAACAGTAAAATGACGCTGGCAATGTTTCCAAAAGGTTCCGGACTCGGAGACACCAAAGCAAAACCTGTAATCTGGGAAAACTGGTCTAAATTTGAATCCGCAGTAAAGGCTTTTGTACGTGAAAGTGCAAAACTGGCTAAAGTGGCAGAAAGCGGAGACATGGAAGCACTTGCTAAACAAGTCCGGGCCACAGGCAAAACCTGTGGTGGATGCCACAGGAATTTCCGGAAAAGAGATTAAATTTTTCTAGTGACTAGCTCGACCATTTATATTTTATCCCTCTTAATCGTTTTTCATGCTTAATTTGCTCTGTCGGGGGTTTATCACCAAATTCATTCTTTTCAAAAAAACATAAAAGGGAATCAGATGAAAATTTATAAGTTTTTTCTTTTGGTTATTCTTTCTATGCATTTTAATTTCTCAACTGCGTTTGCCGACCCTTCTTCTTCGGGATATGACAATGACGCGACAAAACCTGTGAATGTTGATTATAAAAGAGGTTATGATGAGATCTCAAACGGCAACTACCAGCTGGCCATCAAATACCTTTTAAAGGCAGCCAAAACATCCCCTGATAATCCGGATGTGTATAATTTGCTGGGATTCAGCCATCGTAAACTGGATAAAGTAGAAGAGGCATTTAAGTATTATAACAGGGCCTTGAAACTGAATCCGCGTCATCAAGGTGCGAATGAATACATTGGTGAACTCTATTTGCGAACCAATAACCTTAAAAAATCCGAGGAGCATTTGGAAGTCCTTGATGATGTCTGTTTATTCGGTTGCGACGAGTATGACGATCTCAAAGATGCCATCGAAAAGTACAAAAAAAGCATGTAGAAATTGTTGGTGTAAGCCTCAGACATTCCGTGAAAAATACTTAGTGAACAGCCGCCGATTGTGTGCTTTAGTATGTTGGTATTTGTTGATTCTCTGCAGCCCACTTGAAGCCGCTGAGGAAAGTCCTGTTAATTTAGCACCAAACATTTCTGCCGGCAAGTATCTTTTTCAAGCCGCCGGAGGATGCGGATGTCACACAGACACAAAAAACAGTGGAGCTTTTCTTGCCGGAGGCAGACCGATTAAAACTCCTTTCGGCACCTTTTACGGCACCAATATCACCCCTGATCCTGAAACAGGCATCGGAAACTGGAGTGATGAGGATTTCATCCGGGCCATGACGCAGGGCTTGAGTCCGGAAGCTAAACACTATTTCCCTGTTTTTCCTTACACTTCTTTCCAGCGGATAAAACGCAATGATTTGCTGGCCCTCAAAGCCTACCTTTTTTCAGTACCTCCTGTTAAGCAAAAAAATCTTCCCCACGACCTTATCCTGCCTTTTGGTGGACAATATGCGATGCTGTTCTGGAAAAACTTTGTCTGGTCTCCGCAACCTTTCATCTCAAATTCGGAACAAACAGCAAGTTGGAATCGCGGAGCATATCTTGCTCAAGCAGTTGCACATTGCGGGGAATGTCACACTCCGCGTAATTTGTTCGGTGCGCTTAAAACTAAAATGCACTTTGCCGGATCAAAAGAAGGTCCGGAAGGTGAACTTGCACCGAATATCACTCCGCACAAAAAAACAGGAATCGGGGGCTGGAGTAAGGTTGATATCAGCTATTTTTTGCAAACCGGAATGAAACCTGACGGTGATGATGCACAGGGTTTAATGGGAGAAGTTATCGAATTTGGCTACGAGAATTTACAGGAAGGAGATTTGGACGCACTGGCAGAATATTTGCTTTCATTGGAACCGATATCAAATGATTTAAAACCAGAGACTCAAAAATGATATGACATTCTTATCTCATGTCTACAGTTTCAATATCAACCAGTTTCAATTCTATTTACCCTTCCGTATAGACATATTCCAGTCTGCAAAACATACCATAACATATAGTCTCATTTTTGTGACCCACTATAAACTCTTATCCTACTCTTCCCATGGAAAAACCTCTAGCAAGGTGTTTCCTAACAAAAATCACAAAAATGACACCAGGTATTAATGTCAAAATACCTGCAGCAGAGAGAATAGAGATATTGGCAATAAAAACACTGGCAACCCTTGTCATGATTGCGCCAATTGGCTTTGCATATACCAAGGTTAACGCATTAGATAATAATATTTCTACCCAAGAAAATAAAAAACAGAAAAATGCTGTAACAGCAATCCCTGGTGAAATTTGAGGAAGCAGTATTTTATAAAAGTATTTAAGAAGACCATATCCATCAATTTTTGACATTTCATCAATCTCTTTTGGAACAGATGAAATGAATCCCTCTAGTATCCATATAGCAATCGGAACATTAAAAAAACAATGTGCTAAAGCTACGGCAATATGAGTATCAATTAATTCTAAGATAGAAAATATTTGAACCATAGGTATCAACAGTATTGCTGGTGCCATCATTCTGAATGTGAGAAAGCCAAAAAACAACCCCCTATCTCCAAAAAAAGTATATCGAGAAAATGAATATGCAGCTGGAATTGCTACAATTAATGAAAGGCTTACATTGATCAATACGTAAATGATGGAGTTAATGTAACCCATATACCAACTCTTATCGCTGAAAATAAAGAGATAATTATCAAGAGTGGGCTGGTGTGGATAAAGTGTTACCGAGCCTCCAATTTCAGTATTTGTTTTAAAGCTCATTATCAATAACCAATATATTGGGATCAATATGAACAAAAGATAAATTATAGGTGCTACAAATATTTTTTGTTTACTACGCATTATTCTTCCTGACAATTAGCGAGAAAAACACCCAAGAAACACACAAAACTACCAACGAATAAATGACTGACATGGCCCCGCCTTCTCCAAGATCAAACTGAATTGTTGCAGTTTGAACAAGTTCATGTGACAGAAAAGTGGTACTAACACCTGGGCCACCTCGAGTTAAAACATATGCTTCTTGATAGATATTGAAACTATCAATAAATCTTAATAAAATAGCGATTAATAAAACTAATTTTAATTTTGGAAGCTGAACATTTTTGAAAACAGACCAACCACTTGCTCCATCTACTAACGCAGCCTGGTAATATGCTTCTGGGATGTTTTTTAGTCCTGCAAAACAAAGTAGAATAACAAGGCTAGTCCAGTGCCAACTATCCATTAAAGCTAATGTTATCCAGACTATTAGAGGATTGTTCATGTCATAAGTTACTCCCAAATAACCTATGCCGGAGCTTATCAAACCTATTTCTGGTAATGTTAAAAATTTCCACACGTGTCCTACAACAATAGATGGTATCAGAAGTGGTAAAGAAATTAACACAATATAAAGATTGGACAAAAATCCTTCTTTGGGAAGTCGAAGAGCAATAAAAATCCCCAATGGAATTTCTATTGATATAATTAGAGCGGAGAATCCTAGGCTCCGGGAAAAAGCTCCGTAAATTTCCGAAGAACTTAATACTTGTTGAAACCAATTCATGCCTACCCAGATAAAATTATTTCCATAAAAAGAATCATGGACTGAATAATAAAGAATCATGGACATTGGAATTACCCCACTAATCAACATCACCAGTAATGCTGGTGATAGTAATAAATAGGCAATTTTATCTTTTGACTTACGCATCATATGGATAATATTACAAATTTAACAGGACAGTAATTACAGAAACTATTTACGTAGCTGCATGTTCAAAAACTCAACCCGCTTTGCTCTCCTGTACATTTTACAGAACCATAGGAACAAAACACGCAGCAGTCACCGGGTTTTGCTGTAATATCTTTACCGCAGAACTTGCAGTTGTGCAGACGGATTCACATATCATGAGGGATAATTTCTTCCGAAGCTTGTCCGCAATGCGGGCAGGTGAGAACTGAGGTCAGAGTACTAATTTTACTCTCTAAAGTCCGTGTGTTTTCGGTCATATCAGCTCTTTTTAAGGTGTTGAAGTTTGGAGTTGCAAAAAGACTTCAAGCTGGATAAATCCAAACCAGACCAGTAAAGGAACCGGAGAAGTAGCTATAACAACGGTCAACAGGAATCCCGGCCAGCGGAATTGTCGTGTAATACCACAGAATAATGCTATACCTCCTCCACCTCCAAGAAGATAGTTACCAGGCAAATTTAAGAGTAGCGCCAGGACGACATGACTGCTGTTTTTCAAATAACCGCCGATTCGCGAGTCTTCACCTATGAATCGCCCGATTGCTGACTTTTCTATAATTTGCAAGAATCCTAATTTAGCATTATCTAGCTTGAAAGCTACACCAAACCGTTCCATCCAGGCATTGATACGTTCCTGCGGCAGAAGTCGTCCCACCATGAACGCCAGCATCAAACCACCCACAGTTGCAAAGTAAATCGGCAGGATTCCTTTTTGACCAAAGACACACATGAGCAGCAGACCAAGTTCAACTCCCGGCATGAAAGGGAGGCTCAACAGCAACAGATAGATCAAACTTCCTACCAACAGTACATCTCCGTCCCATTGATTGTCCCACCAACTCAAAAAATCTTTTAGTTTATTATACTCACCTTGTACCCAAAAATGGCCAAGAGCCCCCAATGCCATTAACGTGAGCACAATCAGGAGCAGTCGGGGTAAATTACGTGTTTTTAATGGTTGTGAAAACAGCATCTTAAACTATTCACTTTTAAAGTATCCTCTCAGATGACGACTATCTAAAATGTCAGCTTCAATAATTATTTGCCGACAAAATCACTGACTTATAAGTTTAGCTCATATTTTTTTGCTTAGCAAACATCCTTTGAAACTGCTTCAGCAAATGAAAAATTAATTCCTGAGTTTAAAATTAATATTTTCTAAATAACTTCAGCTAGGTTGTTTAAGTATTTAAGTATATTATTAAATAAGTTTCAAAGCTTATTATTTTACGCGCAACAGTAACTGAAATATTGCGTATCAACTGGACTAGTTCATTGTCAAGATCAAGCTGACATAATGCTTTGCAAATCACAGTTTGAGTTGAGTCAAAACCGATAAACCGTCTTAAATTCTCCTTCGAACCTGTTTAAGTCGAGTTTTATCGTCACACTCTGAAAGTGACGCTATTATTGAATCGTTTGTTGAAATTATTGGCTGGACTGAAAAGAGAGGCAATCAGGAATCACAGGGGTCTTTTAGTAGCGGATTCCTGATTACCGGTTTTTCAATCCCCCGAGGTGGGGATACGGGAAATTGAAAGCTAACAATTGAAGAGCATCACTGCATGGGATAGCGGTTATGCCGGAAGACAAAGTCCTTTCCGGGAGCTCCAATGTGGCAACCGATACAGCCTCCCACTCCAGGAGCACCTACACGTCCTGCCAGTGAAACGCCTTTTGGATTTTTGAGAACATTACCCTGCGGACTGTATTTCACATAGAACCAATCTCCATTTGCCGAATCATAGCCTGCCGGTTTGCGGAACATGATGGTCACAGCTTTGAGGAATTTTGCAGGATTTTCCATCACCTGCGCAGGTTCCTTTTCACCACCGTAATTACGTTTAATGATCAGGATATTTTTCTCATTTCCTACCGTGAACTCACCTTCGACGGTGTCAAGCACTATTCCGTGTGGAGGAAATCCTTTATAGGGTTGGGAAACAAAAGCATTATCTCCCACAAGTGACGCTTTTGTCATCGCCTGCCATACCGTGCGGGCGAATTCAACATCATCCGGATTTCCAAATTTTCCAGCATATAGCGGGAAACTGCCAAGGACCAGAACGGTACCGAGGATAAACAATTTTTTGAACATATTCACTCCCTCATTTAGGTTAAGAAACAGTAAACCATTCAACGATGAATGGCCACACGAAACCTAAGTCGGAAGTCTTGCAGAATTCTTACAAAGAATAGAGGGTTTTTTTATTTGTAAGTTTTTTGATTGTCTCTGAAAGCGTACTTAAACCATCTTAATAGACGAATGTCTCATCTCAAAACGGTCTAATCATACTTCATTGCGCGAAAAACATAATCAACAAAACCAGCCAAATAACAAACATTCCTGAGGGATAGAATTTGCTTCTACTAACCTCACATCCTGAATTATGGCACCATATCCTGATTTGCTAATTGCCGCAACTATCTGTTGTGGAGTAGTCTTTTGTGGATCGTACCAGACGGAAGCTTCCGTCAAACTTATTTTAGATGCGCTTACGCCTTCCAGACCTGAAAGAGACGATTTTACAATCGCCACTCAACCGCCTCAGGTGAGTCCACTCAAACTCAAATCAGCTTTTTTAAGTTGAGGAAGTACCTCTTGTGACAATACTGGAGTCGTCAAAAACAGTAGTGCAACTCCTAAAAGAAAAACAAATTTTCTCATAATCCACCTTCACAATGAAACAAGAAAAAAGTCCACATAAGTTACAAGACTCATCAGGACAGTTGAAAAAACAAGTGCAGCAATATTCATGCGTTTACCCTGCATTTGACAGACTTGTGCTTCACAGACTTTCTTACGATGGAAATAGAGCCAATATGACGTTCCCAGTCCGAGCAGTCCAAGCGGATACAGAATGACACGGTACTGCATGGTAAGCATCATAAATCCTCCACTGCCCAGGCCGAGCAAAACTATTGTCATCGGTAGAACGCAGCAAAGAGTCGAACCAAACGAAGTGGAAAGACTGATTAAAGCCGGTTTTAAATCTGCGAATAACATGCTGCCCTCTTCTATTTCTCTGGTCTTTACTGTAAAGGAATTAGTGACAGAAATGGATGAGCTGTCAGAGAATAAAAGACTGTCTGTCCCTGCTTGACGGACTTTGCAATACGGTGTGCCTTCAATTTAGCTAAGTGCTGAGAAACCGCGGCGGCAGTTACTCCAAAAATATCTTTCAGATCACAGACACAAACCGCTTCCTTTTCTCTCAATAGGTGAATGATTTTCAGGCGTATCGGATTTGAAATTAAATTATAGAATTCCGCACGCTCCTCAATTTCCGGATTGAAGGAATATTGATCCTGTAAATCCCGTAGTTCTTTATCAGACAAAGTAGGTCCCACACAACGCATGATTAAAGCTCCGCTTTTGTTGATTCAATATTTTCACAAATCTGCTTATCTTTTTGATTTCGGTAAATTCCGTAAGCAGTCAGTACTACAAAAAAAGCGAGCATAGGCAGCAGGACATAATCCAGATAACTGATAACGGCTACAGTTCCGAGGCCTGTTAAAACAATTACCAGGATTGGCGTAAAACAGCAAACTGCTGTCACCGCTGTGCCAATTCCGCCATACAAAGTTATTTTGTTTTTCATAGTTAGCATTTGACTTATAAGTATTTAAGCAAGTTCTAAAGTAATTGAATAAATAAAATAAATCAACAAGTATTTAAGCAAGTTCAATTAAAACTTATGAAAGTTGGGAATAAGGAATGAAGCCCTGTAAAGTCATTCAGCTGAAAAATATTTTAAGACAACATCAAGAGATTTTATTTCAAGAACCGGATTTCCAGGTAAGCGTTCCGGAGCCTGTCCAAAACGATTTACCCATACGGCCTGAAAACCAAAAGTGGCAGAACCTGAAACGTCCCAGGCGTTTGAGGAAAAGAATAATATCTCTTGAGGATCACAGCCGAGTTGATCTACAGCCAGTTGATAAACCTGCGGATCAGGCTTGAATATCCTAATTGTCTCAACCGAAAATACGCCATCCAAAAGTTCTTCCAAACCGCTGTTACGTACTCCTGCTTCGAGCATTTCAAAAGAACCGTTGGAGAGGATGGCTGTACCCAGTCCTTGCTGCTTCAACTTCTGCAGAGTTTCCGGAACTTCTGGGTAACATGATAATTGCTGATAGGCATTCAGCAGATCCTGACGCAAACTTTCGTCCGCTATTCCATGAGACTCAAGAGCATAGTCCAGTGCATCCCGAGTCACTTGACTAAAATTTACGTAACGCTGCATCAAACTGCGTAACCATGTGTACTCCAACTGTTTTGTTCGCCACAAAGTTGAGACAGTCTGTGCTTTATCACCTAACTTTTTCTGGTGTTGTGCAGCCGCTGAGTGAACATCAAAGAGGGTGCCGTAGGCGTCAAACACAGCATGTTTAACGTCTTTCAAAGCGAGTGTAGACATGTTTACCTTTTAAAGAGAGATAATCAGTAGCAATGAAATGGTATTTTACGGGACATACACTAATGGTGCAACCCTTAATTTTTACCAGAGAATATTTCAGTTTCCGGATGAAAAGTATACCACGCAAACCAAAAAGCGTTTAAGCTTGGCAGAACTTTTCCTTGAGGATCACGGATAATACCGTTCCGTGTTTCATTATTAAAGTCGAGGGTGAATTTTTGTCCGGCAAAAGTGTCTTCAAGAGGAGATTTTACTTGAGACAATTCCGCAAAAGGATAGGCTTTAAACTTGCCATTGAACTCTACACCAATCACTCTTTCTTTAGGATGATACTGACTGCTGCGGAATGACAGGGGAAAATATATATCACCGTTTTCATCATAGTCACCATAAGGCGAACGGCCATATGCACGACTGAATCCGGTGTCCTTTGAGAGCACTTCTGTTTGAGGATGCTGCTTTTTCCAGTCTTCCCAGGTGGTGTGTTCTATCGGTACTGGAATCAGCCTTTCGCCTTTGCGGGCACCGCTGACAGCTTGTCCCATGACTTGAGACCAGAGTGATTCGCTCTTTCTGTCATAAAGCAGGAGATCACTGTTATAAAGCAATCCGGAGACACCGAGGGTTGTGACTGCACCGCCGAAAACCCTGCGGAAAGCCATGCCGGTACCGCAGAGAGGACAAAAGGTTACCGCTACCGGAACACCGCCGACAGAGTCATTGACAATTTCATGCCAGTTGAGAATGGCCAGTGGATAAGCACGTATTACTCCGTTTATTTCCAACCCCAAAATACGACTGCCGGGCAATAGCCAGTCTACCTCTGAGGCAGAGATAAATTTTGGAGAATCAATAGAAGGGATCCCGTCACGTGGCGGTCCGCCACTCAAGATGTCTTCCAGAGGAATTATTGGATCTTCGATTGAAAATCCGTTGCGTTGGGCTGATTCTGCCTGTCCTGGATTGACGGAAAAGAGCAGCGCTCCCGCCAATATTATCGACAACATACGAATTTTCATAAGTTTCCTTCAGCATCAAGCTTCTTTGTGTACTGTTTGTACCTCTTGCTGGAGAATATTACCGACTTCACCTAATCCGTTACTGGCGGGATTTGCGGCATGCGGATCGATATAGTTCATTTCCTCATTGCCCATATCCTGTTTGAGCAATATTTCCTGGCAAGGGTTTTCGATTTTGGTGATTTTACCACCGTGACCAAAGTACCGTTCCATTGCCGACTGAACATCTTCATGGCTTAGGCAGGATGCCATTATTTTGGTTTTGCTTTTCATCTGCATCTCCTAAAATAAGTTGAGAAGTGAAAGCTAAATGCAACGGTCTTACATAGTTTGACGAGCCACAAAAGGAAATCTTACAGCCTTTCCAAAATTATTCTGGCCGATCCTAAGTTGACCGCTGCTGTACATGCGTAAGTGGTAATGCAAGAATCGTAAAAATATTGCTCTTATAGGCTACACTCCAAAATATTCCTTCCAGCGTTCCGGGGCGTCTTCTCCAAATAAAATCTCGCAGGCGTCTTTTATACCCTGCGATTGTTTGAGGTCTTCGTGTCTTGCTACCAAGGCAAGTTTAGAGCGGCGGCGCAAAAAATCTTCTAGGGTTACTATCATTTCGCGCCTAGCGGCTTGCGTAAGTTCACAGCGGATGTAATCTGTGTTTTCAATCAGGGGTTCGGCCATTTTCGGATCTTCGCGGATATTTTCCAGCAGACCGATAGCCTGTGCGCCATAGCGTCTCCAAAGACGTGTGGATAAAGCCTCAGAAGCTCCTCCGGAGGTTAGCTCATCGAGTCCCATTAATTTTACTTGATGAAAATACTCATCCTTGATGGCTTCATGTGGCTCTCCGTACCATTTCCTTTTTGCATCCGGAAGATGGGTTCCTAATTCTTGGACAGCTTCGCAAATTTCTTCACCAACATTGAGGCAGTCCGTAAGTTTTCCTCCAAAAATACTAATGTGTTTTTTCTCACGGTCCACATCAACTGCGTGTTTTCGTGACAATTTCATCCATTCCGTGTTTTTGTTGTTTTTGTCATCGGTCTTGATCACCAGCGGACGTACTCCGCAGCGTTCCGAAATAATATCTGCCTCAGTCAGCGGTTTGTCTAGATTCAACCGTTTGTTAATATTGTCCAGCACAAACTGTCGATCTTCCTCAGTGACCTCAGTTTCAGGAGATGACACACGGGTATCAGTTGTCCCGACCATCGTGCGTTGCCCCATCGGTATGGCAAAAAACAAACGGCCGTCATCCGCAAAAAAAGTCAGTACCCTTTCATTATTTGTAATTTGCGGAACGATTAAATGAATACCTTTGGAATAAACATGTCGGTGTGCCGTAGTTTGTGTTGAAACCTGATTTTGTTGATCAACGTATGGCCCGCAAGCGTTGATAATGATTGCGCTCCGTACTTCAAAAGTTTCGCCGTTTATAGTATTCCGGAGTTGAGTCTGCCATTCGCCCTGAGCATTCCGGACGCTTCCCAAAGATTCCATGTAATTGACCGCGGTGCAGTTATAATTAATGGCGGAGCGTATAAAATTAAAAACAAAGCGTGCGTCATTGTCATAGAGAAACGCATCAGAATATTCAAAACCTCCGATGCTGTGATCAGTGTTGATCACGGATTCGTCGCTATTGATTTGCCGCGGGGTCAAAAAACGGGGGGAGCGTGTAAAAAAACTCCCAATTGTCCAATACAGTAAAGCTCCGCAATAAAGCAAAAAAGGTGAAAAGCGGAAGCCTTTTTCCAGATTGGTAAAAAAACGAATTTCCTTGATGGCAGAAGGATAAGAGCGTAGCAGGTGGTTGCGGGACATGCAGAGTTGCCGTACCAGCGGGAACTCATATGTTTCCATGTACTTGATTCCTCCCCAAACGAGGTTGGAGGAATTTTGGCTGGTGAAGCCTGCAAAATCACCCTTGTCCACCAATGCCACTTTAGCGCCTCGCGCAGCAAGAGCAGTTGCTGCAACCGCACCATTAATCCCTGCACCGATTATCAATACATCAAAGGTATTACCCGCTAATTTTTTAACATTGTTATCTCTGAGGTTCATAAATTATTTCAAAAAAATTACTAAATCAAACCCACTTGAATACTACTATTGCATAGACAATAGAGACAATCATTGCACCCCAAATTGTAATATCTAATAGACCAAGCCATGCGATGTGAATAAAACCACTTCCAAGAAGAGTAATAAATAGGCGGTCACCACGAGTTGTATCTAAACCGAGTATTCCATGTCTTGGATCACCCCCAGGTTTAAAATACTCCCAGACTGCCATCGTACATAAGAGCAACACAATTATGATGAAAAATGTAGCAGTAGGCCATGTCCAAGCCATCCAAGTTAAATCCATTTAAACCCTCCCCATAGCAAAGCCTTTTGCTATGTAATTGCGTACAAAATATATCACAAATGCTCCTGGGATAATGGTCAAAGTGCCTGCTGCTGAGAGCAATCCCAATTCATAACCTGCGGTACTGGCTGTACGTGTCATTGTAGCTGCAATAGGTTTTGCGTCAACTGAAGTTAATGTTTTTGCCAGCAACAACTCAACCCATGAAAACATGAAGCAAAAGAAGGCTGCTACTCCAATTCCAGCCGCAATTGAAGGAAGGAATATTTTTATGAAAAACCTCCAGAATGAGTAACCATCCACATAAGCAGTTTCATCTAATTCTCTGGGAACCCCTGACATAAAGCCCTCAAGAATCCAAACCGCTAATGGAATATTGAACAGACAATGTGCCAGTGCTACTGCCAAGTGAGTGTCAAAAAGTCCTGAAGCAGAATAAAGTTGAAAAAAGGGTAACGCAAAAACTGCCGGTGGTGCCATGCGGTTTGTCAGTAACCAGAAGAAAAGATGCTTATCACCAAGGAATTTGTAACGTGAAAATGCATATGCTGCTGGAAGTGCTGCTGTTACAGAGATTACTGTATTCATGAAAACATAGCTCAAGGAATTGATGTAGCCCTGATACCAAGTACGATCAGTAAATATTTTTATATAATTATCAAAAGTAAAATTTTGTGGCCAGAGTGAAAACGTACCGAGTATTTCATTTGTAGTTTTGAATGACATGTTCACCAGCCAATAAATTGGCAACATTAAAAAAATGATGTACAGCGTGGGCACTATCCAGGTTAGTCTTTTCATTGTTCCTCATTCCGCATCATTAAAGTGTAAAATACCCAACACAACAACAAAACTATAAGAAAGTATATCAATGACATTGCTGCTGCAGGGCCTAAATCAAATTGTCCTAACGCAATTTTTACTAGATCTGTTGACAAAAAAGTTGTGCTGTTACCTGGACCACCTCCTGTTAAAACAAATGGCTCTGTATAAATCATAAAGCTATCCATAAAGCGAAGCAGAATCGCGATGGTCAAGACATGCTTTATTTTTGGTAACTGGATATAACGGAAGATTTGCCATTTAGTGGCAGTATCAATTTGAGCAGCGTGATAAAATGCTTCCGGAATTGCACTTAGTCCTGCATAACTCAATAAAACGACTAGTGAAGTCCAGTGCCAAACATCCATCGCAATGATAGTTATCCATGCTGAAATTGGTTGTTGAGTAAAATTGTAATCAATCCCCATACTGTTAACTACATGCCCTAACAAACCAATTTCGGGTAAGGCAAATATATTCCACATTGCCCCCACAACATTCCACGGTATGAGTAAAGGTAGAGACATTAAAACCAAACATAAAGTTGCTCCCAAGCCTTTTCTCGGCATAGTCATGGCAATCGCAATCCCTAAAGGGATTTCTATCAACAGGATGATTGAGGTGAAAATGATTTGACGCAGCATCGACGCATGGAACCGTTCTGAATTCAATACCTCCTCATACCACCTAAAGCCTTCCCAGAAGAAGACGTTATTTCCAAAAGTTTCCTGCACAGAATAATTAACAACTGTCATGAGCGGAATCACGGCATTGAATGCAACCAGCAGAATTACAGGTAAAACCATGAACCACGCTTTTTGATTTGTTACGCGTGCGATCATGAGGATTCCTTTTTATCATGTAACCAACCGTCACAATAAATATGTGTATTTTCGGGGTCAAAACTCACGTGCATATTTTCTGAGGGAATTTCCAATTCTTCAGGAACATAAACATTAAAGTAATGTCCTGAATTTTCAACCTTCACTATCTTGTAGCGGCCAACATCGTCAATACGGTTGATGTTTACAGGAAAGCCATTAGCATCAATTTTGACAAATTCCGGACGCACACCTAGCTCCATTTTTTTTGTCGTTTCTGGCTGCGAAACTGGAGCAGAAATTTTGATTCGATTACCATTAAATACTGGAAAACCACCATCCAGTTCGCAAGGCAAAAAATTCATCCCAGGAGAACCGATAAAGTGACCAACAAAGGTGTGATTTGGTTT
>ERZ1048872.1208-NODE-1208-length-22565-cov-8.448912_pt1 | contig 22565 bp, 17 predicted proteins | sample MGYA00383100_ERZ1048872 | MGnify/ENA primary metagenome ERZ1048872 (study PRJEB29581, sample SAMEA5548370) | metagenome | biome: marine; feature: coastal; material: water | depth 50 m | study: Short-term variability in the microbial, nano- and picoplankton...
CTCATCAAGATTGATATGACAGCATGCCAGCAGGGTTTCTGATGGATTTGAGCGCACGCTATCAAAGGATTCGGCTGATGCCATTCTTAAGTTGTACCGAAGACGCTGGAACAGATTCTATTAAAAAAGAGGTGACTATGAGCCTGTTGTGTATAGGAATTACACACCAAGGTGTTCAAATAGTCTGAAAAAACTACAGGCACCAATTGTTGGAAGATAAAAGTATGCTCCCAATAATTGCTGGGACAATCTAAGAGAGTACTGGAATGAGGCAGAAAAATTGAGTTGAAAGCCATCAAGATCTTGTTTTGTGCCATGACAGCTACACAGCGATGCATTTTTGGTATGTAAAATGCAGTTGGTGGTAGTCTGTTGAAGTCGTTGAACTTCGACGTATTTGTCGAGTAATTACCCTTAAAACAGTGGCTTGCCGGGACTTCGTGAATGCGGTTCGGAAGAATTCTCAATGTCTGCTGGAATAGGCGGATGTTGAGGAAAAGTATTTGGAAGTGAGATATTAAACATTATTGTAACAAGGTTCTGCCATACTTCCCATCATGTGGAAGTGTTTTCAGGACCACATGCGTGAGGACACGGGCTCTGTTTCTGAACGAATATTTGGATCACGGCAGCGTGACAAAGTGTTTTGGCGGAGCCTAGGTCAGCAGTATGATGAAAAGTTTTTATAGATTAAGCACCGTCATAGATCATCGGCTTCTTCGCGGTGCGTGTTCGACTTGCCTGGCATCGTTATTAGATTTGAAAATTTCTTCTATGGATGTTTCCACTTATGCATATTGAGAATATTAAAGTACTTCAGGGCCCGAACCAGTGGGCTCGATTTCCTGTTCTTGAAGTTCGGGTTGACCTTGGATGGCTTGAGGAGCATCCGTCGCATACGTTGGTTGGCTTTAACGAGCGATTGATGAAATGGTTGCCCAGCATGATCGAACATCGTTGTTCGATTGGTGAGCGAGGAGGATTCTTTGAAAGATTACGAACCGGTACATGGATGGGGCATGTGCTCGAACATGTCACGCTCGAACTTCAAACGCTTGCCGGTACAGAGGTTGGGTATGGTAGGGCGAAAGAAACAAAAAAGTGTGGTGTCTATAACGTCATTATCGAATACAAGGAAGAAAGTTTTGCAATTGATTGCTTGCATGCGGCACACCGGTTGCTTACCGCAGCGATTGAAGGGAAGAACTTTGATGTGGATCGCACTGTCGAAGATTTACGAGAGAAGTTGCTTCTCGAACAACTTGGTCCGAGCACCCGTTCAATCGTAGAAGCAGCACAACGAAGAGATATACCTGTACGCAGAATGAATGAGGGTTCATTGGTTCGCCTTGGTATTGGGTCAAAGCAGCGACGTATAGTTGCAGCTGAGACTGACCAGACATCAGTGGTTGGTGAGACAATCGCACAAGATAAGGAATTAACTCGTCTTCTGCTTGAAGAAGCCGGTGTCCCAGTTGCGAAAGGGAGGCCGATATCCTCTGCTGAGGAGGCTTGGCAAGTCGCTACGGAGATTGGCTTACCAGTAGTCATAAAACCTCGCTGTGGTAATCAAGGTCGAGGTGTTTCAGTTGGCTTAACAACTCAGGATGAGGTTTACCGAGCATACAGCGTGGCGATTTCGGAAGAGGATGAAGTTGTTATTGAACGTTGTCTCGCAGGAGATGATTATCGCCTTTTGGTCGTCGGTGATGTACTCGTTGCCGCTGCCCGTCGTCTCCCTCCTTCTGTAATAGGTGATGGTATTTCAACGGTTGAGGCACTCGTGAAAAAAGAGAACCGAAATCCTTGTCGTTGTGCTGACCATGCTGGAACACTTTCGCATCTATGCCTTGATGCCGCTGCAGAGGATGCCCTCCGTGAGCAAGGTTTTTCCAAAAATGCTATTCCATGTAGTGGTCAACTGGTCATTCTTCGTAGAAATGCAAATCTTAGTACTGGAGGTACTGCTGAAGATGTTACGGATTTGGTTCATCCGGACACAGTACGGCTAGCAATTGATGCCGTTCGAGTTATTGGGCTCGATATCGCCGGTGTCGATATTGTGGCGACACGTATTGATCACTCGTTATCATCACAACATGGCGGTTTTGTTGAGATTAACGCATGCCCTGGTCTTCGAATGCATTTAGAGCCAACGGTTGGAGAGTCTCGAGACGTTGGTTCGGCTATCGTCGATACACTTTTTAAAACAGAGGATGATGGCAGAATACCCGTTGCTGCAGTTACTGGAACGAATGGCAAGACGACAGTAACGAGGCTATTAGCTCATATTGCTTCTACGGGCGGTGCAAACGTTGGCATTGCCTGCACTGAAGGCGTGTGGGTGGGTGACAGACAACTAGACACAGGGGATTGCAGCGGACCAGCAAGTGCACGACGAGTATTGGCACAGCCAAATGTGTCGACAGCTGTGCTTGAAACAGCGAGGGGAGGAATCCTGCGAGAAGGGTGTGGATTTGATGCGTGTGACGTAGCCGTTGTTACCAATATTGCGTCAGGCGATCACCTCGGTCTGAACGAGATAGATACCCCGGAACAGCTTGCCTGGGTGAAAGGGGCAATTGTTGCCGCTGTGCGGTCCTCAGGTGCTGCAGTCCTGAATGCAGCGGATCCACTGGTTGTCGATATGAAAAAATGGTGCCGCGGTCGGGTCATTTATTTTGCTCTAGATCCAGAACTTCCCGTCCTCACTGAGCATCTAGCGTCAGGGGGCCTTGGGGCAACAATTCGTGACGGATGGATTGTACTTTGTGATGGACCACGTGAAACTCGTTTAGCAAGCTTAGAAAAAGTACCACTTGTTCATCACGGGTTGGTGTCATTTCAGGTTGATAATGCGCTTGCTTGTGCCGCAGCTGCATGGAGTATTGGTATTCCACTTGAACTGGTTCGGCTAGGACTTGAAAGCTTTTCAAACGGAGCAATGGGAAGTCCAGGTCGATTCAATCTGCTCGATCTTGATGGCGCTACTGTTGTTGTTGACTATGGTCATAATGTGCCATCTTTAGAGCAAGTCTGTAAAACGCTTGAAAAGTTACCACCAGCTCAAAGAACTGCCGTGTATTCAGCAGCTGGTGATCGTCGGAATGAAGATCTCCTTCGTCAAGGAGAACTCCTGGGTAGAACATTTGACCGGATTGTCATTTATGAGGATGCTTACCGAAGAGGTCGGAGCCCGGGAGAGATAACACGACTTATCGCTGAGGGTATTGCAAGGACAAGACAGACAGAGCGTCGGGCAGTTGTTGAGTCTGGGGGCGATTGGGCAACATCAGCAGCGATGGTTCTTGATTCAGTGAAACCTGGAGACCTTGTTCTATTACAGCCCGATACAATTGAACAAACGATGCCATGGCTAATGGAGCGATATGGTAATCGGCTTCGTGGAATCAGTTTTGATAAAATCGCTGAAGGCCGACCGTCAAACTCCGATGAGGTGCCCCTTGATCCTGGGCATGACAAAGATGACACCCCTGAGCTGTGAGGCCACAGGAAGTGTTTAAGAACCTCATTTAAGTCCAGGTCCTCTATCAAGTGCTCCCCGGACACCAAGCTGTTCCGGGTGACGCGCAATTTTATCAGTGAATACACGCACATCATCAATGATTGGCCGCAGGTCCTGAGTGAGCCGATTTACGTTGTTGGCTGCCTGTGAGAGGTCGTTGTAAACCTGTGGGTCACGAACCAGTTTGCCAAGCGTTCCTTGTGACTCGTTAAGAGCCTGAGTGAAGGTGGCTGCTTGCACGAGCACTGAGTCAAGACGATTAATCGCGCGATCAATTCCTTGCACCATCGATGCTCCACGTTCGCCAAGTGGTTTTGAAAAGCCTTCGAGGTTTCGAAGGTTGCGATCGGCAGTATCAATGGTCGCACTAATTCCCCCAACAGAATTTCGTAGATCAACAAGCACATCAGGCAAGGTATAGATAGAATCTTTAAGTTTTTGCCTCGCTTCTGCATCCCCAACAATATCGTTTACATTGTTCATTGCTGTTGTAAAAGTTTCTAACGCTGCATCTAATCTCTTCACAGTCTGATCAATTTGAATATCTTCTTTCACAAAAATCTTCTCAATGTTTCCAGAGAGAACTGCAACGGCATCACTCGCACGGGTAAGTGACTCAAGTGAGGCGGTGACCTTTGGCTCAAGCGTCGAAAATAGTTCAAGCGGGTCTTTTGAAACAGCACCTTGCAGGATTTCATCAGTTGTTATGCGTTGGCGGGGCGGGGTCGTGTTTCCTGCGATAAGCTCAATTTCTGCATCACCGAGAATGGTACTTGCAACACGTGGTGTTTCATCACGATAGACGGGTACATATGAATCTATTTGGGTGACTACACTCACGCCACCGCGTTCATCAAGCATGACAGAATCCACTCGCCCAACAAGAATGCCATTTTTTCGAACCGGTGTTCCGCTTGAAACCCCTCGTGCTTCTGTGAAGTTCATTCGAACCGGATACGTCGATTGCACCAGGCTTGGCAGGTCGCCAAATAAAACGATAAGTATGCCGGCGATAATTGCAGTCGCTAAGACCATTACGCCAACACGAAATTGGATTACTCGCTCATTCATGATCGTTCTCCTGGTCGGTAGCAGTAGCAGAGAGAACAGATTTGTTTTTTGTCTGCTCTTCACGAAGTTCATTGAGGCGCTGCCCGGCCTTGCCTTCAATGAACTGTCGGACTCGCGGGTCGGTAGAGTTATCTAGTTCTTTCGGTGTACCAGTGAAAATAATTTGTGACTCATTTTCTTTGAGACGGGAAAGTGGGTAGAGCATTATGATTCGATCAGCAACTTTATGAGCAGTTGTCATGTCGTGAGTGACAACAACATTCGTTGTTTCTGGTCTCTGATGAACACGCAAAATCAGCTCATTAATGACGTCGCTCATGATGGGATCCAGCCCTGTAGTGGGTTCGTCATAAAGGACTAAGTGAGGGTCTAGGGCAAGAGCTCTCGCAAGACCAGCACGTTTCCTCATGCCACCTGATAACTCAACAGGTTTTTTTGATAGTACGGTGTGCGGCAAGCCAACTTCTGCTACGAGTTCAGTAACAATCTCCGTAATCTTTTCCTCATCGAGTTGGGTGTGTTCTCGCAAAGGAAACGCAATATTGTCAGCTATCGTTGCGCTGTCAAAAAGGGCAGCTCCTTGAAAAACAAAACCATATCGTGTGCGGAGGTGAGCAAGTTGTCGCTCTGTCATGGAAGCTAGTGAAGTGTCTTCAAATCGTACATCACCTACAGATGGTTTTATGAGACCAATCATGGTCTTCAGGAGAACTGTTTTTCCACATCCACTCTCTCCTAGAATGACAAGAGTTTCACCAGAAGTAAGATCGAGAGATACATTACGTAATACGTGCTGATTGCCAAATGATACCGAAAGTGAATCAATAAAAAGCAGTGGGCCTGCGGGCATTGCCTTTTGAGGTGGTGCTTCAATAACAGGGGCGTTCATCGGTAATATTTTCTGTAAGACTTTGTTTTTTAAAGAAGGCTTCTCGGGCCGTCAGGTCGTATAAAGTCCTGTAAATTGTTGAGGCCAATGCCGAGAAATAGATCAAGTATGAGAATGAGTACGAATGAGTGGACAAACGCATTTGTCGCTGCTCTGCCTACCCCCTGTGCACCATGGTCACAATGAAAGCCGTGGTGACAGCTAACCAAAGCAATAGCGGCGCCAAAAAAGAAGCTTTTGAAAATCCCCATTAAAAAATCAAAGGCGTCGATATAGGCACGAGAATTTGCCCAATAATGGTGATAGTCAATACCAAGAATGGCATGTGAATAGACGTATCCACCCAGTACGCCCATGAAATCAGCCATGATCGTAAGCGTAGGGATGAGTACCAGGCACCCAAGGAATCGGGGTACAACAAGATAATAAATTGGATTCGCACCCATGCTCTCAAGGGCATCGATTTGTTCAGTGACCCGCATTGTTCCCAATTCTGCGGCCATGGCACTTCCCACTCGTCCTGCCAACATAGTTGCCGCGAGTACTGGGCCAAGTTCGCGAACGAGTGAAAGATTGATTACAGAACCGAGTCGTGTCTGCAGGCCAAGGGCTTTAAATTGAGCGTAACTTTGTACTGCTAAAACCATGCCGATGAAGAGTCCGGTTAATGCAATAACCGGCAGCGATAAAACTCCGATTTGGTAAAAGCTTGGCATGAGTACATCCCGTCGTTGACGTCGGGCAAATAGCCAACCAACGGTACGTAAAGCAAAGAGAGTCACATCACCAATGCCGGCGACCATTGTCACTGCCATGTCTCCAACATCGGCGACTCGGTTTGCAAACCAACCGGTGACGTTGTCAGCAGCATTTTCTGGTTGTGTTGCGACAGATGGACTCATGAAAACAGACTTTCACCGCGGTGGCAGCGCTCCTTGTCGATTAAATCGGCTCGAACGATCAGGTACCTTGAGTCGTTTAGGGGAGAGTTATGGTATCTGCGGGCTTTTGAGAGAATTCGAAAACTAGAGAACACCGATTCCAGTCAGACAAATGGCTCGATGAGAGTGAAACACGCTGCTTTTTCAGCAGTGTGTGGTGCTAGGCGGTTTTCAAGAAGGTTGGGACCAGTTTCGACTGAGTGAAATTTTTTTCCTGTTCAAAAGGAATTTAACTTCAATCAATCGAAGAGACCGCTGGTCAGAACAAGTTGGCCCTTTTGATACAGGACCGGATGACGATAGGGCAGCCATAGTGTGCTTTGACTACAAATAAGCATTATCGTGCTTGACGCATATGGGAGAGGACACAATGCTTATCTGGATCTTTTATCCACAACGTTCTCACAACGACCTTTTTCAACCATCAGGCTCTTCTGAAGATCCTGCAGTTACGGGTTCTTCAGTGACAGTTCCTTTGAAAACAAGCTGTTTCTTGCCAGCGACTTCCTTGCAGTCCACTTCAATGGTGTCCTTGCCCTCGAATTCCCCCTTTAGAAGTTCCTCAGAAACAGGGTCTTCGATGTAATTTTCAAGAGCACGACGAAGAGGCCGTGCCCCAAAATCGGTATCAGATCCTTTTTTGATCAGGAACTTCTTCGATTCGTCAGTTAACTCCAGTTTGAGGCCACGCTCAAGTAGTCGTTCCCGTACCTTTGCCAGCTCGATATCAATAACTTCCTTAAGATTTTCAATAGTGAGGTGATGGAAAACGATCAAGTCATCCAAGCGGTTTAGGAATTCAGGGCGGAAAACCTTTTCGATTCGCTCGTTGACTCGGCCCTTCATGCTCTCATAGCCACTGTCATCTTCTGGTTTCTGGAAACCAAAGGCAGATTCATTCTTAATCGCCTCAGCACCGGCATTCGTCGTCATGATGAGAATGGTGTTTCTAAAGTCAACATTTCTTCCAAAGGAATCGGTGAGACGCCCCTCTTCCATCACTTGTAGAAGCATGTTGAAAACATCTGGATGAGCTTTTTCAATTTCATCAAGAAGAACAACAGCATACGGCCGCCTACGGATTTTTTCTGTGAGTTGACCACCCTCTTCAAACCCAACATATCCTGGGGGCGCACCAACAAGGCGGCTCACGTTGTGCTTCTCCATGTACTCGCTCATGTCAATTGATATGAGTGCCTCGTCATCCCCGAACATGAATTCAGCAAGTGCTTTAGCGAGTAGGGTTTTTCCGACACCAGTTGGGCCAGCAAAAACAAAGCAACCAATTGGTCGCTTTGGGTCTTTGAGTCCTGAGCGACTTCGCCGGACTGCTTTAGAGATGCTTTTAATTGCCGCGTCTTGCCCAATAACTCGTTTATGAAGTGAGTCTTCCATCTGCATTAATCGCTGGCTGTCCTCGGTCGTCATTCGAGTCAGTGGAATGCCAGTCATTTTTGAAACAACTTCAGCAACGACTTCCTCATCAACAACGCCATCGGCTTCACGAGATTTTTCTCGCCATTCCTTGGTCATTTGTTGTTTTTTCTTTTTTAACTTGTCAGCCTGATCTCGAAGTGCAGCTGCTTTTTCAAAGTCTTGATTCGCAACGGCCTCTTCTTTTTCCTTGTTAAGCCGATCTACTTCCGCATCAATTTCCTTGAGGTCTGGCGGGCGAGTCATAGCTTTAAGACGGACCCTTGCTCCTGCTTCATCAATCACATCAATTGCCTTGTCAGGCAGGGCGCGCCCTGTGATATAGCGGCAAGAAAGTTCAACGGACGCTTCGAGCGCGTCATCAGTAATCGAAACTCTATGATGACTTTCGTAGCGGTCTCGAAGCCCTTTCAGAATTTCGATTGCTTCTTTTTTCGAAGCGGGCTCTACCATGACGAGTTGAAACCGTCGGTCGAGCGCAGAATCCTTTTCGATGTATTTGCGGTACTCATCCAGTGTGGTTGCTCCAATACACTGAATTTCACCACGAGCGAGTGCTGGCTTGAGGACGTTTGATGCGTCAATCGCACCTTCTGCTCCTCCAGCACCAACAAGTGTGTGAAGTTCGTCGATAAAAAGAATAGTGTTCTTGGCTCGACGGACCTCATTCATGACAGCTTTGATTCTCTCTTCGAACTGCCCTCGGTACTTTGTGCCAGCGACCATCATGGCCAAGTCAAGAACAACAATCCTTCGTTCGGCGAGAAGTTCAGGAATATTCCCCTCAATTACTCTTTGAGCAAATCCCTCAACAATGGCAGTTTTGCCAACGCCGGCTTCACCTATGAGTACGGGATTGTTTTTTGTTCGGCGACAGAGGATTTGAATAGCACGTTCAATCTCATGCTCCCGACCGATAACAGGATCAAGTTTGCCTTGCTTGGCGAGTTCGGTGAGGTCTCGGCCAAATGAATCAAGAGCCGGAGTTTTACTTTTACCACTCTTGGTTGGGGCGTCACTGCCGCCTCCTCCAGCACCAGCCATCTGACGGCCACCCATGCCCGATCGGTCACCGCCCTCATCCATGCCGTGTCCAAGAAGATTAAGCACCTCTTCACGAACATCCTCTAGCTTGAGCCCAAGATTCATCAATACCTGAGCAGCAACACCCTCTTGTTCACGAAGTAACCCAAGCAGGATATGTTCGGTACCGACATAATTATGATTAAGGTTCCGAGCTTCCTCCATTGAATATTCAATGACTTTTTTGGCACGTGGTGTCTGTGGCAATTTGCCCATCGTGACCATATCAGGTCCACTTTGTACGAGTTTTTCCACTTCGAGTCGAATCTTGCGAAGGTCAACATCAAGATTTTTCAATACATTGGCAGCGACACCACTGCCTTCTTTAATCAAGCCAAGAAGGACGTGCTCTGTTCCGATGTATTCGTGATTAAATCGTTGAGCTTCCTGGTTTGCCAGTTGCATTACCTTACGAGCACGATCTGTGAAACGTTCGTACATAAAACTTCCTCTTGTGACTGCTAAACGCGACCTGCACGCTGCCCCTGCCATTCCGGCAGAAACCAAATCTAAATTGATCTATTTGTTGTCTACTGCAAAAACTAAGCCAACCGCAGAAAACAGTTATTCAAAATTGTACTTAGTAAAAACTTTCCGGTTTATTGTAGGGATAGCTTGCGTTACTGTCTCCTGCACCTCCCAGTTTCACGGAGGTTTGCACAGAAACCGCTCACTGACTATAGGATTCTAACGAATGAGACACATTTCCACTGTTCGGCGGGGAAGGATTTGATTGTCCGAGGCATACTATGCCTCCACATGCTGTCTGCTCGATTGCGGATCAGGCTGCCTTTTGATGGCTTGGTCCTGGGTGTGATGCTGGAGCGAGTTCCCTTTTGACATCTTCACAATTTGCTTGATTTTTTTGTTTGATAAGCAAAAGCTCGCGATCAATGGCATGCTGCCAAAGCTTTCCAGTATCACTCCGAGTAAGTGTTTCGAGAGCTTTTTTTGCTTCTTGAAATCGGCTGACTCTTCGTAAGAGCGTGCCAAGAAGGAGCTGTGCCTCACCATCTGTCGGTGAAAGAGTTAGAATTGTCTGTAGCTTTGTTTCTGCACGTAACCAATCTCTAGCAAGGTAAGCGTCCCGAGCATCAATAAATAATTTTTCAGTAACTTCATCACGATAATTTATGAGAGGTTGTGGAAACGTAGTTAGTGCCGAGACTGATGATACTGTCCAAATAATAGCAGTGGCAGCCCAGATACCGAAAGTCATTTCGAGTTCAATAAAATCAGTCCAAATCCAAGCAGTCATTATGCTGAGATTCAGACAGATCGCAAAGGCGATAGCCAGTACAAGGCCAGCCCAACTTCCTCGAAGCCATGCCCAAGGTAAGCCAGGCCAGAGAAGTGTGAGTGAGCGGAGAAATGACACGAACGACGAACCTTTCCAAATCACGACGCAAGCTGAATTAGCCTGAGTAGAGTTTAGAGATCAGTTAGACTCAGACCAATGGCGAGTCTAGAGGGAGAAAACTCAAAAATGAAAGAAATCAAGCCCGAGGGAAACAGCGCAGTAGTGGGTATTTGGAGAACACTCGATGCCTCGGCGAATCGCAGTGCTGAGGCAGTCCGTGTGCTCGAAGATATCTTTCGTTTTTGTTTAAACGATGCTTTTCTTTCACAAGAAGCAAAGGCGATTCGGCATGAACTTGCAGTTGCTTTTGCAAGAGATGACCTCCAAGCACGAATACGGCTCCGTGACGTTGCCGGCGATGTTGGAGTTCATAGCAAGGTTGAAAAGACACCGCTCCGGACTGAAATCAAGCATGTCTTCGCTGCAAACGCTGCTCGGGCAGGTCAATCAATCCGCAGCCTTGAAGAATGCAGTCGGTTGGTAGCACCAGCCGTTACTGCAATATTTGAACGACTGCGATACCGGATATATGCCCTTGAACGCATGGGTATATCAATCATCGCTAGTCATGAAAATTTGAACAATATAAATTTGTGTGTCCTGCTTAGCATTGACCAGTCAGAAGTCGAATTCCAAAGTCTTGTGAATCAACTTCTAGTTGCTGGTGTACGAATGATCCAATTGCGTGATAAAAAAGCTGAAACCGCACGGCTCTGTCATCGGACGCAAATCACTTTGGAACAAACCAGAGAGCATGCTGAGTCGACGACGGAGGAAAAGTGTATTGTTGTTGTCAATGACCGAGTAGATGTGGCCGTAGCGGCAGGTGCGGATGGTGTTCATCTTGGAGAAACTGATTTGCCGGTCTCTCTGGCTCGTAAGGTCTGTGGTCATGAGTTTCTTATCGGCCGTACGGCGCATTCTGTACAAGAGGCAAAGCAGGCTGTGTTGGCTGGTGCGGACTATCTTGGAGTTGGGCCTTGTTTTCCAACAAAGACAAAAGAATTTAAAGATTTTGCAACCGATACATTTCTGCGTGAGGTTTCAGAGGAAATACGCTTGCCAACCTTTGCGATTGGTGGCATCACCTGTGATAACATCGATCGGCTTCTTCACCTAGGATTGAACCGGTTTGCAGTAGCTAGTTCGATAACCGATGCAGCAAATCCAGGCGAGGAAGTTCGCCGGATGTGTTCACTCCTATCTAGTCCTACGGAGAATCGGTCACTGGAAACTCCTTGAGTGAATGAGCAACTGATTGTGCGATCTGTGTCTCAACGGAGGGCGAGTACCCAGTCCAAATATCAAGAACCTTTCGGTCAGGACCAATCAAATATGTAGTAGGATATGCCCTAAAATCGAATGCCTCAGTAAAATTTAAGCGAGTTGACCCTGATGGATCTGCCCATGGAGAGATTTTGATTCCCGTGGACGTAAGAAAATCTGCCGTGTCACCACGTAGTTGGTCAAGATTGTCACGTGTTCCGCCACCACACGAAACGGCAATGAGTTGAAACCGTGGTTCACCTGATAATCGTGATGCAAGCCGTGCAAGTCCAGGTAATTCTTGCCGGCAAGGAGGGCACCAGGTACCCCAGAAATTAAGGAGAGTAATTTTTCCGCTAAGCGTGAGTTTGGTGTCACTGGTATTCAGTGGAACAAGCGAGATTTCTGGAACAATTTTTCCTATGTGTCTTTGAGTTTGTTGATTGCGGGTCGGTTCGCACCCAATAATAACGAAAAAAGAAAGGATAAAAAGAATTCGTTGGTGTTGTGTAATCGCCATGAGATTCATTGTGGGTGGTGAATGTGTAGACTGGTTAGAAGCAAAGTAATCAATAAGGATTTTACGAGTGTACGAAGTTGAACTCAAATTTGATTTAAAAGATGACGAAAACGTCGTGAAGCGACTGGAAAATATGGCAGTTCGTTTCCGAGATAGCATGGAGCAAAATGATCGTTATTTCTCACATCCAATACGTAATTTTGCTCAAACAGACGAGGCTTTACGGCTTCGGCAAGTAGGTGATAAGGTTGAAGTAACTTGGAAAGGTCCACGAGTTGATACATCAACAAAAGTTCGGCAGGAAATCGAATTAGGGGTTATGCCGCAAGGACCAACGGGACAGACGACCGTTGCAGCGTGGACAGAATTACTCGAGTCACTCGGCTTTCATCAGGTTTTTGAGGTCGTTAAGACACGAATTCCTGGACGAGTTCATTGGCATGGAAGTGACGTGGAGGTAGCGATTGATACAGTTGCTGACCTTGGATGTTTTGCCGAATTTGAAATCATCGCCGGAGAAGGTGAAGTACCATTGGCACGGGATTGTGTCGAGTCATTGGCACGGGAACTTGGTTTGAAAAATCCTGAGTCGGCAAGTTATCTCGAACTTCTTCTTAGGAAGCAGGAGGCTCCTCGGTAGGTCTTCAATGACTCTTCGCAGCATACGAATTACTCAGCAATGAGCAGTGCCACTTTCACGAACAATGGTATTTGTTTCATCGAGTAAAAGCACAGCTGGCTTTGCTTCAACGGCTTCCACAGAAGAGTAATAGCCATACGACATGATGGTGAGCCGATCACCAATTTTGCCAAGGTGGGCTGTCGCGCCATTGAGCTCAATCACGCCGCTTCCGGCAGCGCCGTAAATACAATAGGTTTCAAACCGTTCACCATTTGCTAGGTTTCCAACCAATATTTTTTCGTAGGCCTTCAGTCCGACTCGCTCCGCTAAAACCTTATCAATTGTAAGGCTTCCCTCATAATCGACGGATGCACCGGTCACAGCAGCTCGATGAATTTTTGATTTTAGTAAGCAGATGTTCATGGTTTTTTCGGTGTGGACGAAATAGGGCGAGAGAAAACGATACAAACAGGTTTTGGAACTTTGAGAATCCGTTTGTTGAATGATAGTTTGCCTGTTTTGGAATCAATAGTGAAGGCTGTGATGGTTCCGGATGCTTGTCCTGCTGCATAAAGTCGTTTGCCGCCAGGGGCAATGACAAAGTGACGAGGAGTTTGACAGCGAGTTGGCTCAACACTTTTCAGTGAAAGTTTCCCGCTTTGCTCATTGATTCCAAACAGGGCAATAGAATCATGGCCACGATTCGATACGTAAAGAAACTTACCAGATGGGTGAATGGCGATTTCAGCAGTAGAAAATCCTGTACGTTCTTGTATCGAATCTGGAATAGTGCTGACGGAGTGTATCTTTTGGAGTTTCCCCTCTGCGGCATCAAAGCGAAAAGCAGTGACTGTCATATCGAGTTCATTATTCGCGTAGCCAAAAGGAAGTCGAGGATGAAGTGCGAAGTGTCTTGGTCCGCCTCCAGGTTGCGTTGAAACAGAATTGTGAGGTGTTATCACCGCAGTTGATACATTGAGTTTATGAACAAATACTTTATCGGCACCAAGGTCACAGCTAATGGCAAATTTGCCAGTTGAAGTAGCGTTCATGCTGTGTCCGTGTGGACTTTGTTGACGACTTTTGTTGGGTCCCTTGCCGACGTGTTGAATGAATCCACCAGGCTTATCTTGTTTTGTGGCCACTGGCGATAGAAGGCTTCCGTCATTAGCGATCCCTAAGCAAATAACGCTACCGCTCCCATAATTTGCCGCGAGGAGGGACTTGCCTGTTGCGTCAAGTGAAAGATGACAAGGTCCTTTTCCCAGTGACGGTTGAGCGCTTTGCTGCGTAAGTTGGCCGCTATGCTCGTCAACCTTGAAGCTGATAATGCCGCCAGTTGGTTTGCCATTCAAGTCTGCAATTTCTGAGACCGCATAGACAATGGAAAGCGTTGGGTGCAAAGCCAGAAATGATGGGTTTTTTACTTCGGTTGCTAGCTTTGGCTGACTTATTTCACCAGTTACTTCGTCATAACGAGAAACATAAATTCCATTCCCGCGAGGCGGTTTGCCTGTATAGGTGCCAAACCAAACGAAGTGATCTGCATGAACAAAGCCGGTAGGCCAACAAAATAAAAAAAATGTAAGCAGAGACGACAGGATACGACGTATCGTCAGAAAAAGTACATGTTTTTGTAAGCACATGATGCAATGAGTTATTTCAGACATAAGGCAAGGAGGTTTGGGAGCAAAACTCTCACAAGAGTTAGAATAGAACGGTATGATTCCTGAAAGCCTCTAGTGTAACCACTTTTTATGCGGTTGCTCCTCTTTGAAAATAAGATGATTTCATCCGAAAAAAACCAGATAAAGCATGGCAAAAAGAGCCAATATCATTCTGGAGTGGTTGCTCATGAACCCCGGAACATTGCCTGCCTTGTGACGTATCAGGTAGTAGCTCGTATAGGTTGGATTTTTAAAACAGAGACCGTCATTATGCCGGTCGTTCTGGATACATGTGTTCCCTCTGGTTTGTTGCGAGGTTTTCTTCCAGTGCTGAATCGCATTGGAACAAGCCTATTTCCATTGCTTGTAGCTCCATTTGTTTCACGAACAAAATCTATCCGGTTGCTTATAGCTGGAACAACAACAGGATTGGCTCTTTGTTTTGCTGTCTTGTCAGTAGCGTGGTCTCGTCTCGCAACAAACCAACCCGTCTTTCTTGCGATTACGTTTCTTTGCATATACGGTGTTTTTTCCGCAATTAATGGTTGTAATCAGCTCCTTGTTGCAACACTGCAAGGTCGGCTGATAACTGCTGGACGTCGGGGACGAGTTTTAGTTTTAAGTGTGACAAGTGGCAGTGTGTTTGCAATCATTGCGGCACTTTTTGCACTTGGGCCATGGCTCCAAGACCCTCATGGATTTGTGAAAATTTTCGCGGCAACAAGCTTCTTCTTTTTTTTAGCCGCTACAATTCCGTTCTTTTTTAAAGAACCTAAAAATGTCTTGGCAGAGGAATGTAATAAGACGGCAGTTTCTGTTCATCAGCATTCATTTTGGAAGTTGTTTTCTAATGACATCGCGCTTGTTCGACTTTCAATAGTTGCAGCATCATTCTCGGCAGCCATAATTCTTTTTCCACATTATCAAGCCTTTGCACGCGAGCGGTTTGGAGTTGCCAGTCATTCACTGCTGACATGGATTATCGTACAGAATATTGCAACAGGTCTTGCAAGTCTCGTTGTTGGTCCGCTTGCTGATCACCGGGGAAATCGTGTTGTTCTTATTGGACTTCTTGGCTGCTGTACAGGCACACCACTTTTTGTAGCTGGCCTGTCAATGTGTTCACTGCCGAGTGGTATTCAGTTGTTTTGGTTGGCGTATGTACCACTCGGATTAAACCCCATCATGCTCCGAATCATAAGTAATTATGCACTTGAGCTTGCTCCAACAGTCGCGCTCCAGCCTCGATATGTCAGCCTTGTAGGAGGTGCATTGGCAATGCCATTTATCCTCTCTCCTTTTGTTGGATGGGGCATTGATGTACTCGGAGGTGTCCCGTTTTTCATTGCTGGTGCGGTCTTCATTGCCTTTGGCACAATGATTGCCGTTGGGCTCCCGGAACCCAGGAAAAGCTTGCTAGACATCGAGAAATCAAAAAATTGATCTGTAACGTGATCGCCTTACCTGAAATACTCTTAACTCGACTTTGACAAAGCTACTACAAGATATTTCTATGCGAGTTTTTCTTTCTGCTGGTGAACCCTCTGGTGATCATCATGCAGCACTACTTTGTAAATCTATCAAGGAACAGTGTCCTGAGGCTGTGTGTGTCGGACTTGGTGGGCCAAAGATGGAAAGTGCAGGCTGCGAGCTTCTTGCTGATATGACGCACCTGGCAGTGATGTGGTTTTTTCGAGTATTAGCCAAAGTACATTGTTTCGTGGATTTAGCGCGTAGAGCGGAGAGAAACTTTCTTGATGAACGACCAGACGTTTGCGTTCTTGTCGACTTTCCTGGTTTCCATTGGTGGTTAGCGTGGCGTGCAAAACGACACGGCATCCCTGTTGTTTTTTATTGTCCACCTCAGATTTGGGCGTGGGCAAGTTGGCGAATTCATAAAATGCGTCGACTTATTGATCACGTTTTATCAGCACTACCTTTTGAACACGAATGGTTTGTATCACATGGAGTTTCGAGTACATATGTCGGTCATCCTTTTTTTGATGTTCGGCACACCCCTGACAAAAGAGCAAAGCAGATAGAAGAAAATCCTTTGGTGTTACTATTGCCAGGTTCCCGTGGGCAGGAAATAGAAGCAAATCTAAAGAGTCTTCTGTTGGCGGCGAAGAAAGTCGAACAGGAAATCCCGCAGGCAAAGTTTGTCATTGCCGCTCTTCATCAGCGGCATGAAAAGTACATTAGGGAGCAGATGAATGGTCCCTTGGAAGGATGTTATCCAAAACAATTAGTTGTCGAAGCAGGCAAAACAAGTGAAATAATTCCTCAGGCGACGGTTGCTCTTTGTGTGAGTGGTTCAGTTTCACTGGAACTACTCGCGGCACGAGTGCCCTCCGTAATGGTCTTTTCACTCTCAGGCTTTGCTTATGTCGTTCAGAGTTGGGCGAGACACTGTAAGTCTTTTACGCTGGTTAATCTTTTGGCAATGCCCGAGCCAATTGGAGCAATTCATCCAGTGTTTTGGCCACCGCGGCAACCACCTCGTGCAGATCCAAAAATGCTTTATCCGGAATATCTTACCGTTGCAGATCCCTCCTCCCTGCTTGCGGACCATGTAAAAGAGTGGCTTACTGATTCAGAGTTATACGAACAGAAAGTGACAGCATTGGAACAACTCGCAAGTGAAGTGGCACAGCCCGGATCAGCATCTCGGGCTACGAAAGTCATACTCGAGATTGCAACACGTGGTCTGTCTCAGTCGAATAACGGCGTGTTTATTTCTGGTCAGCAAACTGAGCAGGCGGCATAATTAAAACATGCTACTTTCTGAGCCACAAGAAACGCCCGCGGACTTTCACTTCCGAATTGGTCAAACTCCAGTCCGAGTGACTGGTTGGTTTTGGCCAGCGGTAGGTCTTTTTGGTTGGGGTACATCTCAGTCACTTGCTGGTGACAATACTCGAATGCTGTTAATTTATTTAGCTGTGTGGGTGATTGTTGTTTTTTGTTCCATTCTTGTCCATGAAGTTGGTCATGCATTGGCATTTGCTGTATGTGGTCAATCATCACGAATTGTTCTTTATCACTTTGGTGGCCTGGCAGTGCCGACTGGAGTGCCTGCACAGGCTCTGAAGAAACCTTCCCGTCGACTTCTCGTTTCAGCTGCTGGTCCATTGGCTCAGCTTTGTCTCGCTGTCGTTGTCATTACAGGGCTCATCTTGTGCGGATATAGGGTGCCAGATGCAGGGTTCTTGAGATCAGTACCAATCATTGGTGATTTTCTAGATGAAGCTTCGTCGGCGGGCCAACCTATTCCGACTTTGCTCGGACGGCTCGTTGTATACCACCTTCTTTTTGTGAATATTGGTTGGGCACTTCTCAATTTATTGCCAGTCCAACCGCTTGATGGTGGGCACGTTGTCTTGGAGAGTTTGAACGTATGTGGTGTTTCTGCCGCTGAACAGATTTCAAATTTCTTTGGTCTTCTAATTGCAGGCACATTAGCTCTCTGGGCATATCAACATCAAGAAACATACCTGATGTTTCTGTTCGGGTTTCTCTGTGTGGGGTGCTATCAACGACTGGTTGCGAATCGCGCAAGGCTATGGTGAAAGGGTAAGTCGTGCAAAGTGGTTCAACATCTTCTGTACGCAGTCAACAACGAGCACTTGTTGTAGCGTTGGGCGCTAGTAATCTTTCGCGAGGGTTATCACGGCTTGTCACGATCTGTCGTCGCTGTACTTCAAAGCCAATTGATCTCTTTGCCGGGGCCGGACATGGTCGTTCGTATGGCGCAAATAGCCGTATTTGGAGTCGTAGATTGCCATCAATTCTTGGGAGTGGTCTTTGGAGATCACTGGATCGGTATTTCGGCAGCGATGCTTTAAATAGCACTACACGGTTAGCAGTCATTACAGATATCGGAAATGATTTGCTCTATGGATTTTCAGTAGAACAGATAGTTATTTGGGTAGAGGAAATTGTCTTTCGTCTTCAGCAGCGAGGGTTTGATGTTGTTATTACACAATTGCCAATCGAGAGTATTCAGGCTGTGGGATCACTTCGATTTCATGTTCTTAAGTCAATTTTGGTACCCGGATGTCAGCACTCACTGAAAGCGATCAAAGATCAATCACTTCAGTTAAATAATGAAATTAGTTCTTTATCAAAGAGTCATCGTGTCACCATTCTCCGTCAACCAGGCTCTTGGTATGGAATAGATGCGATTCATGTAAAACGTTCGTGCCTCAATAAGCTATGGCAATGTGTTGGCGATGGCTGGCAAAAAATGTCTCAAGAACAAGATGGGATGCGAGAAAGTGATGAATTTTGTGGCTGGCAAGAATGGTCACGGCTTGGTGTCGCATCTGCTGAGGTGCGATCATTAGGCGGCCTCATGTTTTTTACGCCGCAACCAGCCCTTCAGTTGGCTGACACTACACGCATTTATCTGTATTAAAAACAGAGTGTTTTTTGATTCTGGAAGAGCCTTTGCATGCAGGAAAGTGCGTCTTATAGGGTTCAAAGTCAATATGACTCAACTAGTTTACGCTATCAGATTCTTCAGGGACTGAGTGAATTGTCAAATAAGCTTTTTCAAGAAATGGCTCACCTGTTCGGTCACGTGTCTCAACTTCGAGTAGCAATTGGTCACAAGGGCGTATGTCTGGGATTCCAAGAACGACTGTTTGTGAGTCTTTTAGTAAAGCATCTGCAATAGATACGAGATCATGGCCTTTCTGCCCTGGGTGAAGTACTGAAAATTGATCAGATCCATATTTTCTGGACCAGAGATAATTCCACATCTCAGCATGCCAGTCGTTCACAAAGGTGGTACTCGCTGGATCGACATCAAAATTGAAATGCAACTCAATTCCTTTGGGTACCACGGTCACTGAATCAAGAAGACGGCACGTTTCACCGGTATATCGAAGTCGTTGAAAGCACCCATCCTTTCCGTTTGCAGGACCCTGCCATCCGGACAGGCCTGTGCCGTAAAGTTGTCCATCAGCAGGATTCACCCGGAGTCGCATGACACCGGCATCCCACTGATGTGGCAATGTAATAATTGCCGCCTGTGTCTGGTCTTTGATGTCTTGAAGCGAGAGGTAATAAAGCCACCCTTTTCCAAACGATGAATGCAGAAGCCGGCCGGAAAGAGGGCCAAATCGTGGATCATCGACCCAAACCTGACCACCACACGAACTGTCTAGCTCCTGCGGCATCCAAATAAATGGTTTATTAAAATCTTCTGGTAGTTCGCCGTTATATTTCTCTCGTAGCCACTGGTCCTGATCAGCATTGATGGGCATGTTGCCATAAAAACCACCGGGTTCAATAGCTGATATTTTTCCAGCTGGCATCCATGGCCCCTGGTTATCCGAGACAGTGAATCGGCCGTCAGCCAGCCGGCCCATACCGTTTGGTGTGCGTATGCCCCATGCGACAACGTCTGCTTTTCCGCCTTGAGGAGGCACCTTCATAATGGTTCCTGGACGGTGATGATTTGTATGTTGCCCAGCCTTCGCAAGATAAAAATTTCCTTCGTTGTCAACTTGTAGGTTGAAGTTGTAACCATGGAAAACGCACGAGACATCATCATCGTTCCAAAATGATTCAATGAAGTCTGCCTCACCATCGTTGTTGAAGTCATGGAGTCGTTTGAGTCCGTCACGGCACGTGACATATATTTTCTCATCTACAACCTTGACTCCAAAAGGCTCAAAAAGGCCGGCTGCAAATCGATTCCATCGAACCGTATGAAGAGTGTTGTCAATTCCGGAAACAATATAGACATCACCACCATGTGTTGTGATGACAGCTCGCCCGTCTGGGAAAAAATCAAGGGCACTTGTCCGCATCCAAGTGTTCCATGGATTAATAAATGGAATAGGAATTGTGTCGAGCGCATACCCGTTGATATCTGCACCTAAGCGGCCACGAAGTTGAATAGGTTCAAGCCACCGCCGAGAGTTTCCTTTCAGTTTGGTTGTGAGATCATCAATGTGTTGACTGCTTGCTCGAGTGATCTGCTGAAATAATTTTTCACGAGAATTTTTTGCAGAGAGAACTGCAATTTGAATTGTTCTACTTTCCACACCCGCAGGAATTTCGAGCACAAGTCGGCCTTGATCCTGTACTTTCCAGACGAGGTTCTCAGTGTCACCTGTAACATGTGCGGCAACACTGGTTACAGGTGTACCTTGCCGATTATTTTTCAGTCGACTCGCAGCATCCCATTCAAAAAAAGGAGGCTTCGGAGGAGGCTGGTTCTTGCTTGCCAGTGCACGCAATTCATCGACAGACGCGGCCCCTTTGTAAATACGAGCCCATTCGATGTCGCCTCGGAAATCACCTCCAAAATCACTCGCTGTTGAACCAATTTTGAGGACGTGTCCATTTACGTAAGGTCGATTGAATCCCTGACGTGTTCCAAGAAGTTTTCCGTCAATAAAGAGCTTTGTTTGATCTTCAGAAATGACCACCGCTGCGATGTGCCACTTTCCGTCACGAACATCAGCTTTTCCGCTGAGAGCACCTACCCAGCCAATATCAAAAACAACCTCGTCATCTCGAAGGAATAATGTTTTACCATTTGGTTTCCATCTGCCACTTGAGGGAGCGGAAGATATCAGGGTTCCTGCTTCAGTTGTTCGGAATCGAACCATAACAGTTCTCTTTGGTGTGCCTAAATCAAGTACACCTGCTCGTTCTGATTCGACAAAGTACTCATTTTGTGTTGAGGCATCTGTAATAATTGCCGCACATTCTGAAGCTTTTCCTTGCAAGCTCTTCTGAGATATTCCATCCAATGTGTAGATTCCGGAATCCAAACCCATTGTCTGAAATCGAGCTACAGATAATTCAAGTTGTTGTGTGCCGGGCTCAATGTGGAGAGTGTGCGTAATACAGGGTCCACAACTTGTAGAAGTCTTCTGTGGTGATTCGAGGATAGCTCTTTCTTCGATCTCATATCGCAGGATTACATCATTGTCGTAGAGCGAATATCCATCATATCGCATGAATTTTTTATCAATTGGTCCACGAGGAGGCTTGATGTCATCAGTGTTGTCAAAAGACCCAGCGTATGCCCATTGCCAGCCGTCAAGACCCGGCAGTAGTGTTCCCTCTATCTGGGGCATTTGTTCACCACGCTGACGATAGTGATGCGTTTCACGTAAGTCGAGAAAACCATCTTCCCAGATTCCGACAAGTTTCATGCGATGCAGATCGTAGCTCGCCGTTGTCGTCTCATCGAGTTTTATTGTCAAAGCGTTATTGACTTGTGTTCCTATCTGAGAACCGAGAGCAGGGCCGAAGTCACGTGGTTTGTATTCAGTATGATCACCGAGGATTGTACCTTTTGGTAATTCTGCCAAATAGGCTGCATCAATAGTGTTGTACTGTGGATTGCTAGGTTTTATCAGCGCTTCACGTATGTAATGAACCACCTGATATCGCTCTTTTGGTGAAAGATATTGCACTGCCGCCATCAGCCCGCGTCCCTTGGTGAGTGTCATAAACATACTGTACGGATCAGAACCGTTTTTTAGAGGTTCTGTTCCAAAGGCTCGGGCAAGAGGCATTGTTGGTTCATTACCGTTTGCCCCGTGGCAGTTTTGACAGTGGCTTAGATATATTCGTTTGCCAGATTTAAAGTCCCTCGATCCAAGGTGTTGAAGAATACCTGCGTGATCAATTCCTATGGAGTCGTCTTCAATGACGAGTTCTTCTGGTGATGGGCGGAGCTCTAAAGCGCGAGATGGACCACCGTGTACAACCTCGAATACGTATCGCATAAGGTCGTAAAAGTCGCCTTCATTTCGAAGGCTATCGACAAGACCAGCTGGCATCATTGACACTGGCAGTTTTTCAACGACATCAATGTCATGTTGTGAAATCACTATGGGATGTAAGAGGTCTACCAGTTCACGAAGAACGATCTGCGTATCATTTTGTGATACCACGAGCCCGGTTCGTACTTTCCCATCTGTGGTGACAATAGAAACAGTCTCGTAGCCTTCCCTAAGAGCTTTCGATGGGTTCAGAACAGATTCAATGAGATATGTGTACTTGGTCGAGGGATTGATATCAGTGAGCTTTGGTCCTAGCAGTGAGGGTGATTGTCCGTCAGAGTGACATTTGATGCAGCCAGCAGTTGATGTGTGAAATAAAAGGGCACCACGCATTGGGTCGCCACGCATTTTTATCTGGGCGGCAAGGGCCTC
>ERZ1048872.1209-NODE-1209-length-22560-cov-6.271762_pt1 | contig 22560 bp, 20 predicted proteins | sample MGYA00383100_ERZ1048872 | MGnify/ENA primary metagenome ERZ1048872 (study PRJEB29581, sample SAMEA5548370) | metagenome | biome: marine; feature: coastal; material: water | depth 50 m | study: Short-term variability in the microbial, nano- and picoplankton...
GTAATGCATTTTATAGACTGTCTATTACTTTCAGTTGCAAATACATTATTAAAAACTGATGATAAAGGAAGAGTGAAAGTTCCAGAGCCACAATATAACTCAAGTAAATCAAATGGATCTTTAATGTATTCAATTGCTTTATCAATCATTCTAGGCATATGAAAATGATTGGGTTGATAAAATGATTGATCGGTTTGATACAAGATTGAATTATTAACATTTAGATTATCAGTCAATAATTCTTGACCGGTTGAAAATAACTCTTTTCTGGCCCTGATATTAAGATCAATGCTAAGTTGATTTGCTAATTCAGATGCTTTTTGTTTTAAATTATGATTTAGAGATTTGTGATAGATTAATGTTATTAATAGATGGTCATTCCTATTCGTCCTAAAGTTAATTTGAAATAGCTTATTACTAAGTTCATAGTCATTATTTATATAATCTATTAATTTTGGCATTATATTTTGAATAGATGGTCTGGCAATAGCAAATGAACGAAGCTCAATTCTCTTCCCATGAGCATCATACATGGTATAAAAACCTTGCTTATAACCGAATTCACATCGAGATCTATATCCATTTGCAGGGCTATGATTGATTAGAATATCCCCACTAAAGTGTCTACCAATTAAATCTAAGGCTTGTGTAAATTTATCCATAGTTAACTAAGTATTATTAAGGTTATAAAATATATTATGCTAATAAATGTTATATTGAGCACCAAGAATAAGATTAATAGCCTAACTAAAGTTACTTTTTTTATATCATTCTCTAGTTCAGATTTTGATCTTATACCTAAAAACGAATTAAATATTCTCTTTAACCACATACTATGACTGAAATAATTAATATTACTAAATCAGCAGAAGAATACCTTTCAAATTTATTGAAGGATAAGAATGAAGAAAATCTATCTGTAAGAATTTTTATATCTGATCCTGGCACACCAAAAGCTGAAACCTGTTTGGCATATTGTAAACCAGATGAAGCTGAATCAGATGATGTGATTATTGAATTAGATTTGATGAATGTTAATGTCGAAAAAAGAAGTATTCCTTTTCTTGTTGATGCGGAAGTTAATTTTGATAATGATACATTTGGAGGACAATTAACTATAAAGGCTCCTAATGCAAGATTGCCTAATATCTCACCTGATAGTCCTCCAGAAGATAGAATTAATTATGTGATTTATAATGAAATCAATCCAATGCTTGAATCACATGGAGGAGAGGTTAGTTTAGTTGAATTTACTAATACTGGTGTTGCAATTCTTCAATTTGGTGGTGGATGTCAGGGATGTGGGATGGTTGATGTTACCCTAAAAGATGGAATAGAAAAAACTCTTATAGAACAGATACCTGAGCTTAAATCTGTAAAAGACTCAACTGATCATTCTATAGATGATAATGCTTTTTATAAAAATTAAACTTCTTGAATTGAAATTATTACACCAAAACTTGGATGGTCAAAATAATGTATTTCGTTATTAAAGATTCTTTTTTCTTCTTCTATAAAAATATTTATTTTTTCTTTATTTGAGCTTTTTGATCTAATATCTAAACTTTTTATATCTTTATCTAAAATCATATAATTATTCTTTTTATTGAGATTTAAATTAATATTTATGGATTCATCTCCATCGCGTTCTTTATTAATTATTTTTTCTTCATAACTATCTATGTATTTAAGACCCTCGTTTTTATGGTTATTTTTCTGAATACCTAAATATGCCTTTAGATCAATATGCATGAATCTATTTCTATAAAATTTTAAATAATAACCATAATTTTTATCTCGATTTTCTTCAAATAAGAAAACGGATTCTGATGATATCGGTATATTTTGAATCCAGCTATAGCTGTCCAAAACCTCATAAGATTCTGTAATTTTAAGTTTATTATTAATTTTTTTTAGTGCCTCAAGGTTATTATTCTTCCTAAACCATAAACCTGGGTTGGGAAGTATGTAGCCTTCCTTTTTATTAAAATCACGATTTTTTTGTAAAGATATATTGGAAAGTAACCCTGAATACCAAAAGTCTTTTTTTACAGGCTTATTTATAATATTTTTATTGATATATACTTTTTTATCTAAAAACTTAATTATATTGTCAGATGGAAGATTCATCACTTGATCAAATGATTCACTGTGCTGAATATCAAGATGTTTAAATATTATTAGTTCTATCTTGTATTGATTCAAATCAGAAGATTCAGCACTTAAGTCAGTACTTATTAAGAGTAAAAAAGCACCTATATAACTAAATAATTTCATTAATTAAATTAAATACCATATTTCTTCGTTTTGTAATACATGATTCCTCTTTATCGATAATAAACTTGTTATCTTTATTAATTGAATAATTATTGGGTTCTTTTGTAACTAGTGTCAATATTCTATCGAAGATATCTTTTTTAATTTTTGTTGATAACAATAAAGATGTTTTTACAGAGCTTGAAGTAATTTTTAATATTCCTGTTTCTTTTATTAATAATGATATGTGGGCGTTACTTATAAGGTTAGAAACTTCATCTGGAAGGGGACCACATCTATCCTCAAGATTTGATGAAATTAGTTTCAGTTCATCTATATTATTAATATTATTGATAGATTTATATATTTTTAATCTTTCAAGTGCTGATGGCAAATATGTATCACTAATATATGTAGAGTCATAGAAATTAATTTCAGTTTGAATTAAATCTTTTTCATCATTTTTTTTGAACTTGTTTAAAGCATTTTTTAACATTGAAAGATACAAATTTATTCCAACAGAATTAATGTGCCCACTTTGCTTATCACCAAGCATTTCTCCACCACCGCGGATTTCTAAATCTTCTTGGGCAATAAAAAATCCAGATCCAAGTTTTGATAGCCTTATGATTGAATCTAATCTATCTCTAGCAATTTTTGATAAATCTGGAACTGGTATTAAAAAATAACAATAGCCTTGTTTTGCTGATCTTCCAACTCTTCCTCTTAGCTGGTGTAATTGAGATAAACCAAAATTTTGAGAATCTAGAATAATTATTGTATTTGCATTTGGGATATCCAATCCCATTTCAACAATTGTTGTGCATATCAGAACGTCTAACTCTCCGATATCAAATCCCGTCATAACGTCACTTATATCTTGTTTATTTAACTTGCCGTGAGCAATTCCTATATTGAGGTTAGGTAAAAGTTTTTGTATCTCTTCTTTGAGGATGCGCATTTTTGAAATGTCATTTTGAACTATAAAGCATTGTCCACCTCTAGACTTTTCTCTGGATATTGCTTCTTTAATTAATTGTTGGCTTTGTACTTTTAGAAAAGATTTTATACTTATTCTGTTTTTTGGTGCTGTATGTAGAAATGAAAATTCCTTTAGTCCAGAGAATATGAAGTTCATTGTTCTTGGGATAGGAGTTGCGGATAAATATAGAATGTGAATATTTTCCTGCTTACTTTTAATAACATCCTTTTGTTTAATACCAAATTTATGTTCCTCGTCTACAATCAATAATCCAGTATTTTTAAATTTTATTCCAGAGGTAAATAAAGCATGAGTCCCAATAATAATATCAATATTATTATTGTTAAACTTTTCTACAATATCTTTTTTATTTACCACCTTAGTGTGTCGAGTCATAAGTCTAATATTTACAGGAAAAGATTTAAATCTTTCAATAAACGATTCGTAATGCTGATCTGCAAGAACAGTAGAGGGGCACAATACTATTGCTTGTTTGTCTGAGTGAACAGCTATGTAAGCTGCTCTCATTGCAACTTCTGTTTTGCCAAAGCCAACATCTCCACACAAAACTCTATTCATTGGTTTTATTAGACTAATATCTTTCCTTATTGAATTAACAGCTTGAAGTTGGTCGTCAGTCTCTTTATATGGAAACTCGTCATTAAACTTTAAAAAATCTTTATCTGATATTCTTAAAACTGCAGATTCTGCTACTTGTCTTCTCGATTCAATATCTAATATCTCAGCAGCATGGTCATATGCACGCTTTGTTGCTTTTTCTTTGTTTTTTAACCATTTTGTGGATGATAGCGAGTCCAGCTGCACACTCTCAAGATCAAGATTTTTATGATATTTTGATACTAAATCTATACTTCTTAGAGGAACGTATAGAGATTCATTTGATGAATAAATAATTTTTATGTACTCATTAGATATATTATTAGCCGTAACAACTTCAAGACCTTCATATCTTCCTAGACCATAACTCTCATGTATAACAAGATCGCCCTTGTCAAACATAATGCTCTTATCCTGTTTTGATCTAAATGATGTATTTTTTTCTTCATGATCGACATATGTATCTATAAAAAATTCTCTGTGAGCGATAAGCAAGTTATTTTTTTTTGAATAATAGGGCCTAGTAACTTTTGAGTTAATCAAATTTAAGCCTATTTGCGCACTGTATACATTAGTAATTTCATTAATATTTGGCATGAATTTTTTCACTAGCAATTCATACTCACTAGATATCGATGTTGATAAAATAATTTTTCTTTTATCATCGTCCATTATTGAATTTTGCAAATCAATAAAATTGTTATATGGAAAGCTGTCACTTTCATTAATGTTTAATAATTCTATTTTTTCTAGATGTGAATTAACGATCTCTTTTGAGATAAACATATCTTGTGGTTTTAAAATTGGTCTTTGACTATCTATATTTTCATCTTCATAACGTTGGTATATAAATTTCTGATATTCATTAGCAGCCTTATTTAAACCGCTAGTGATTTTAAGAAACTTATAATCATCAAAAAGATCAAAAAAATTAGAGTGATTCTTTAGAAAGAAGGGTAGATATATTTCCGAACCTTCAGAGTTAATTCCATTGCTTAACTTTTGAAAAATTTCACAAAGTCTTTCATCATTATGTTGAAAATACTCTCGCCAATTATCTTTAAAAATCTTTATGGATAACTTATCTAATGTTGGGATTGATCCTTTAGAAATATTAAAACTATCAATTTTGTTAATTGAGAGTTGTGAGTCAGGATCAAAATATCGAATTGATTCAATACGATCATCAAACATTTCCACCCTTAGAGGATTCTTGTATATAGGTGTATATATATCAGCTATACCACCTCTTAATGCGTATTGATTTATCCCATCTATTTTATTTGTTTTAGAGTAATTTAGAGAATTAAGTATTTCTTCAAGATTATTGATTGATAGTTCATCACCTACATTAAATGTTTTTACTGATTCAAAAAATCCAACTGCTGGATATATTTCAAATAGGTTTTTGACAGTAGTTATTAGTATATTTTTCTTTGAGGATAGAGAGTTAAGTATTTTAAACCTATCAATTAAAATACTTTCAGGTGTTGAGAAATGATCATAAGGCAAAATTTCGTTTTCTGGAAAATGATTGACCTCATAATTATTTAAATATAAAGATAGCTCATTTGTTATAAATTTTGCTTCTTTGTTATCATTTACAACCAAACAAATAGATTTTTCAGATTGCTGATAATAATTGCATAATTCATGTGCATTAGATTGATTAATTTTTTGATTCATTGATTATGTAAATTAGTTACAATTTGACAGCGTTATTTGTATAATATTCGGCGTATTCTAACAATCAATTATATATAAAGGTAATTATGGATTTAAATTTTTCAAATGAAGATATTCAATTTAGAGATGAGGTCAGGGATTGGCTTAATAATGGTGGCTATCCTGAGCATGTAAAATATAAACAAGATAATGACGAACCATTAACAAGACAAGACATGGTTGACTTCCATAAAGCTGTTTCAGCAAAAGGCTGGATGGGTTATAACTGGCCAGTTGAATATGGTGGAACAGGTTGGACTCCTACTCAATTGTATATTTATAATCAAGAATTCGGTAAAGCAGGCTGTCCTCCATTATTGGCATTTGGTGTAAGCATGGTTGGGCCTGTTATTTATACTTTCGGTAACGACGAACAAAAGAAAAGATTTCTTCCAGATATTCTTGAATTTAATACTTGGTGGTGTCAAGGCTACTCTGAGCCTGGATCAGGTTCTGACCTTGCTTCACTTAAAACTAAAGCGGTGCGTGACGGCGATCATTATATTATTAATGGATCTAAAACATGGACAACTTTAGCACAAAGCGCTGACTGGATTTTTGTACTAGTTAGAACAGAATCAACTGGAAAAAAACAAGAAGGTATTTCATTCATTTTAGTAGATATGAAATCTCCAGGTATTGAAGTTAAGCCCATAATAACAATTGATGGTGAGCATGAGGTTAACTCTGTATTTTTTACAGATGTTAAAGTTCCTGCTGAAAATATAATCGGTGAAGAGGGCAAGGGTTGGACCTATGCAAAATTCCTTCTTGCTCATGAAAGATTTGGAATTGCTGCAATTGGAACTTCTATGCGACAACTAGCCAAACTGAAAGAAGTTGTTTCTGGTCTAGACAATTCAGAATTAAACAAAAAAGTAGCTGAAGTTGAGCTATCAATCTCTGCGCTTGAACTTACTGAACTTAGACTTTTATCTGCATTAGAGAATGGTGGTAACCCAGGTGCAGAATCTTCAATTTTAAAAATTAAAGGAACTGAAATTCAACAAAGGCTGACTGAGATATTTGTTGAAGCTGCTGGAGAGTATGCACTTATGTATCCTGGTGCTCACGGATATGGCTCAAATGATAAGCCTTCAGGACCAGAGTTTGCTGCTGCATCACTATCTAAGTATTTAAATATGAGAAAAACATCTATCTATGGTGGAAGTAACGAAATACAAAAAAACATTATTTCAAAATTTGTACTAGGAGTATAAGAATGAATCTAAATTATAGTGAAGAACAAACTATGCTTCGTGAACAAATTCAGAAATTTTGTGAAACTGAATATGATTTTTACAAAAGAGAAGATGTTGTTAAATCTGATAATGATTTTGATGAAAGTGTTTGGTCGCTTTTTGCTGAACAAGGTTGGCTGTCTATGCCATTTTCAGAAGAATCTGGGGGTTTTGGGTTTGGCCCAATTGAATTATCAGTATTATTTGAGGAATTTGGTAAAGCCCTAGTTATAGAGCCATACCTATCAACTGTAGTTCTTTCAGGGACCTTACTTGATAAATCTAGTTACTCAGAAAAGGCAGACGTAATTCAGTCTATTTGTGAAGGCTCAATACATGTATCACTTGCATATGCTGAGGCAGCAAAGTCATATGAATATAACTCTCCTTCTTGTTCGCTATCATCTGATATGAAACTAAATGGAACAAAAACTTTAGTATTGAATGGATCAAACGCTTCAAAAGTTATCGTTAGCTGCATGAAAGATGACTCTCTTACCTTAGTTATAGTTGATACCAACTCTGAAGGAGTATCACAAAATTCATTTAAAACTATTGATGGACAGTCATGTTCTGAAATAACTTTTGAGAATGTTAATGTATCCACTGACTCTGTTATTGCTTCTGGTGAAGAGGCTAAAATATTACTTAAGGATGCTTTAAATTTAGCTACTTTATGTGTAGGTGCTGAGGCTGTGGGGTGTATGACTTCTTGTTATCTAAAAACTGTGGAGTATACAAAAGGAAGAGATCAGTTTGATCAACCTATATCTAATTTCCAAGTCTTACAACATAGAATGGTCGACATGTTTATTGAAAGCGAATTAGCTAAATCATTACTATTTAAAGCCATGCTTGAGGTTGATGCAAATTCAGATGAAAAATATAAGCATGTTTCAGCATTAAAAGCGCATGTTGGTAAATCTGGTAAATTATCAGCTCAAGATGCAGTTCAACTTCACGGTGGAATGGGCGTTAGTGATGAAATGATGATAGGCCATTACTTGAAAAAGATGATATCAATCGATGCATTATTTGGAAATGCTGACCATCACCTAGCCTTATTTTCTAAATAAATATTCTACTCAAAAGTGTTTTAAAAATTAATGTATTTTTTTAACATTTTTGAGTATTTTTTTAATGCTTTTATCTATTTTTTTATCTAAAATAAACTCATAATCTAAATTATTTACATAAACATGTCAGACATTAAAGATTCAACTTTTCAATCAACTAAGCGTCAAGACAGGGTCCTTCCTGATGATTCATTTGGTGATTGGAAATGGAGAGAAGGGCTTGCGGAAATGATGGTTCCCATTGTTGGTGATCTCTATAGAAATGGTATTAATATCCTTATTTATGGAAAATCTCTTGTAAATCAATCACCTGTTGAAATAATGAGAGCCCATAGGTTTGCAAGACAGTCTGATGATAACGAATTAAGTGAACTTGAGACTTTTCCTATTCTTCAATATCTCTCACAAATTCAGATGGCAGATTGCGAGATTGATGTAGGTGAGTTAGCTGTAAGATGCCCAGATTTTATAAATCTAAAAACTGATGCGTCAAGTTTACCTAGTTATCTCAATACAGAATTATCTGATGTTATTGACAAATCTTCCAATAGACCAGATAAGCCAAAAGATATAGTTTTATATGGTTTTGGAAGAATTGGTAGGCTAGTTACAAGAATGATGATTCAAATGACAGGACCTGGTAACTATTTCAGATTAAGAGCAATGGTAATCAGAAAAGCTTCGGATGATGACATATACAAAAGAGCTAGTTTACTTTCAAGAGACTCTGTTCATGGTTCTTTTGATGGAACAGTTAGGGTCGATGAAGCTAATTCTGAATTGGTAATTAACGGAAACCCTGTAAAGGTAATATATGCATCTAGCCCTAGTGATGTGAATTATGGTGATTATGGAATTAATAATCCAATTGTTATAGATAATACTGGAGTTTGGAGAACTGAAGAGGCTTTAGGGGCGCATTTAGAATCTGGAGCTTCTCATACTTTATTAACTGCACCTGCAAAAGGTGATATAAAAAATATTGTTTTTGGTATTAATGATGGCACATTAACAGACGATAGAATTATCTCTGCTGCCTCTTGTACAACAAATGCAATTGTTCCTGTTCTTCAAGTAATTAAAGACGAGTATGGTATTAGCGGCGGCCACATAGAAACAGTTCATTCTTATACTAATGATCAAAATCTTATTGATAACTTTCACAAGGGTGATAGAAGAGGAAGAGGTGCTCCATTAAATATGGTGATCACATCAACAGGAGCTGTAGCAGCTGTTGCTAAAGTAATACCTGAACTCGCAGGTAAACTAACTGGTAATGCAATTAGAGTACCAACACCCAATGTAAGTTTAGCTATTCTTTCATTAGTTTTAGATACAGAGGTAACCAAAGAAGTTGTAAATAACTACCTTAAATCAATGGCTTTTCATTCTAAGTATAGAGAAATTATAGGCTTTGTTAACTCACCAGAAATTGTATCGACAGACTTTTATTCAAGCCCATTTGCATCAATAATTGATTCTCAAGCTACCATTACAAGTGGCAATAGGATTACGTTATATTGTTGGTATGATAATGAGTATGGTTACTCTAAACAGGTTATCAATCTAACCAAGAAAATAGCTAATATCAAACTACAAAGATTGCCTAAACCAATTGATTAAAACTATAGAATCGTTAGGGTTTTAGATTTATAATCATCACGTTTTTATTGTTTATTCTTATTTAAGGCATAGCACACGTGATTAAAATAAAAAAAGGCTTAGATCTTCCTGTTTCAGGCAGGCCTTTACCTGCAATAACGGATACTCCGACTGTAAACTCAGCATCTATTTTATCTAATGATTTTATTGGTATGAAACCTACCATGCTAGTTAAAACTGGCGATGAAGTTAAGGTTGGCTCTAAAATATTTGAAGATAAAAAAAATCCAGGAATATTTTTTACTTCACCTGCTGGTGGAACGATAGCATCTATTAATAGAGGTGAAAAAAGAAAATTCTTATCTGTCGAAATTGATATAAATTCTAATGAAGAATTTGTTAATTTTAATTATGAAAAAACCAAGCCTAGTCTACGAAATCTACTTATTGAATCTGGTTTATGGAATGCATTTAGGACAAGACCTTTTAACCGAACCCCATCGGTAGATGCAGAACCCGATGCTGTATTTGTAAACTGTTGCGATACTAGCCCACTTTCTATAGATCCTCATGAAATAATAAAATTGGATAATAAAAATTTTGAACTTGCATTAGATGCTTTGAAAACTTTATTTGATTGCCCAATTCATGTTTGCTATCAGAATAACGATTTCAGTCTTGAGGTCGATGGTGTTAATTACCATCAATTCATAGGACCACATCCAGCAGGACTTTCCAGCACACATATTAGTAATATTTATCCTGTAAATATGAACAGAACAGCCTGGACAATAAATTATCAAGATATCATCTCTTTTGGCCATCTTCTTGATACCAATAATCTTAGAACACATAAAATAATATCTATTGCCGGTCCTTCTGTTAGAGATCCTTCATTAATTAAAGCAAGAATAGGTGGCAATCTTGAGCAGTTAACAGCAGGAAAAATAAATGATGGATCTAGAGTAATATCTGGTTCTATAATTTTTGGTCATAAATCTGAAGGTATCATGAGCTATCTTGGTTTTTATGACTCACAAATTTCAGCTATCCCTGACATTGCCAATAATATCTTTATGAACTGGTTGATGCCTGGGAATAATTTACATTCTAAGCTTAATGTATTTATTTCAGCATTTAAAAAACCAAAAGACTTCATTTTTAATACTTCAGTTAATGGTGGTGATAGGGCAATAGTGCCTGTATGTTCTTATGAAGAAGTCATTCCGATGGATATATTGGTTACTCAGTTACTGAAATCATTAGTTGTATCTGATATAGAGATGGCTGTAGACCTAGGCATGCTTGAATTAGCCCCAGAAGATTTAGCTTTATGCTCTTACGTTTGCCCCAGCAAATACGATTACTCATCTATATTATTAGACAATTTAAATAAACTCTATTTAGAACAATGAAAATATTAAGAAATTATATAAATTCTGTTAAGCCTAGCTTTATTGGAGAAGGTAAATACTCTAAATGGTTCCCGCTATTCGATGCTGTAGAAAATTTATTTTTTTCAACACAAACTAAAACTGCAAATCCTGTTCATGTTCGAGATGCTGTAGATATTCAAAAAGTAATGGTTACAGTATGGCTTGCAACTTTTCCAGCTATGTTTTTTGGTATGTATAATCTTGGCGCTCATTCTCTTGAATACCTAGAATCTATTAATCAATTAAATACAGGGGATTGGCATCACTATATTGTTAGTTTAGTTGGCTACGACTCTTCAAGTTTTATTGCCAAAATGTGGTTTGGTGCAGCCTATTTCATGCCGATTTATATAACAGTTTTTGTAGTTGGCATCGGCTGGGAAGCAGTTTTTGCAATAGTTAGAAAACATGAGATTAATGAAGGCGCATTTGTATCTACAATTTTATTTTCATTAAGCTGCCCACCTGATCTACCTTTATGGCAAGCGGCAATGGGTATTACTTTTGGTCTCGTAATCGGTAAAGAGATTTTTGGAGGAACTGGTAAGAATTTTCTTAATCCAGCACTAACAGGTAGGGCATTTCTTTATTTTGCTTATCCATCACAAATATCAGGTGATAAGGTATGGATAGCTGGATTAGCTGATAATAATATTGTTGCTGAAGGTTATAGTGGTGCAACTGCTTTGGGTGTAGCTGCTGAAAGTGGTATGCCAGGAATTCTTAACCAGTACACTTGGATGGATTCCTTCTTAGGATTTATACCAGGTTCTGTTGGGGAAACATCAGTGATAGCGATTGGAATAGGCCTAGTAATATTGCTTGCAACCAAAGTTGCCTCATATCGCATTATACTTGGTACATTTGCTGGTATGATTTTTATGTCTTCAATATTAAATATTGTTGGCTCTGACACAAACCCGATGTTCTATGTACCGTGGTATTGGCATGCAGTTATTGGTAGTTTTGCATTTGGCTTGGTTTTCATGGCAACAGAGCCAGTCTCAGGATCAGGAACCAATACAGGCAGATGGATATATGGAATAGTTATAGGCATTACAGTGATTCTTATTAGAGTAATTAACCCAGCGTTTCCAGAAGGGATGATGCTTGCAATATTATTTGCTAATTTGCTGGCACCAGTTATAGATCATATGGTTGTAATGTCTAATATTAAAAGAAGGAGATTATTAAACAATGAATGACTCAGTAACTAAAACTCTTGGTGTTGCTTTTGTAATTTGCTTAGTCTGCTCTTTAGTTGTTTCATTTGCAGCAGTTAGTCTTCGCGATATACAAAAAGAAAACGCAACCAATAATCAAAGTATTAAAATATTACAGGCTGCAAAAATTTACGATGAATCAATAGATGTTAAAACTCAGTTTAATAAGCTAGAAATGAAATATGTAGATTTTAGTACTGGAAAGATTTTAGATTCATATGAGAACTTTATAATCGATGACTATGATCAACTTAAGTCAACTAGAGATCCCAATTTATCTACTTCTATAAGTGCTTCTGATGATATTGCTATTATTAAGAATCGTGAAAATGTTGGTAAGTTTTTTATTGTTCGTAACGATGACTTATCTATCGATAAATTAATCCTTCCTATAAGAGGCTATGGCCTTTGGGGAACTCTGTTTGGTTATATGGCAATAGAAGAGGATTTTAATACTGTTGCTGGTCTTGAGTTTTATGATCACAAAGAGACACCCGGTTTAGGTGCTGAAGTTGACAATCCAAAATGGAAGGCTTTGTGGCCTGGTAAGAAAATATATCAAAATGATAAAGTTCAGCTAACTGTTATTAAAGGTAAGGTCCAAAGCGATGATGTTAATAATGTCTATAAAGTTGATGGTCTTTCTGGTGCTACTTTAACTAGCAGAGGCGTAACAAATATGATTACGTATTGGTTTGGTGATTCAGGATATTCAAAATTATTCAAAGAGTTAAATTATGAATCTTAGTAGATACAAAGAAGTAGTAATCAAACCTCTCATTGAAGAGAATCCAATTACATTACAAATTCTTGGAATTTGTTCAGCACTAGCTGTTACTAATAATTTGTCAGTTACTATGGTTATGTGTATCGCTCTAACAACCGTAGTTTCCTTTTCTAACTTATTTATTTCTTTGATACGAAACTATATTCCAAGCAGTATTAGAATTATTGTTCAAATGACCATTATTGCTTCTCTTGTTATTGTGGTTGATGAGCTTCTTAAGGCTTACAGCTATGAAACTAGTAAAAAATTATCTGTATTTGTTGGATTAATTATCACAAATTGCATAGTCATGGGTAGAGCAGAGGCTTTTGCGATGAAAGAAAAACCACTTTTAAGTTTTTTTGATGGCCTGGGTAACGGCCTAGGTTATAGTATAATTCTCATAGGCGTAGCCACTATTAGAGAATTATTTGGATCTGGTACACTTTTTGGCTATGAAATACTTCCATTGGTATCAAATGGCGGCTGGTATATGGGTAATAATTTATTATTACTACCACCAAGTTCATTTATTATCATAGGCTTATTTATCTGGGCAATAAGATCTTATAGACCAGCACAAGTTGAAGAAGATGATTTTGTTGTATCCAAGCATTCAACTGCACCAGATCTTACTAAGAGAGAATTAAATGTTTGAGCATTACTTAAGTATTTTTATTACAACTGTTTTTATAGAAAACATTGCTTTGTCTGTCTTTCTTGGTATGTGTACTTTTATAGCTATTTCAAAGAAAATAGAGGCTGCTATGGGTTTGGGTATAGCTGTAATTGTTGTTTGTCTTATCACAGTCCCTCTTAATAATTTAATATATAATTTTGTTCTTAGAGAGGACGCACTGTCTTGGGCTGGCATAGAAGGAACAGATCTTAGATTTGTATCTCTTATAAGTTATATTGGTGTAATAGCAGCTGTAGTCCAAATACTTGAAATGTTTTTAGATAAATATGTTCCAGCTCTTTATAATGCACTTGGTGTATTCCTTCCGTTAATAACAGTAAATTGCGCAATTCTTGGTGCTTCTCTATTCATGATTGAAAAAGATCTTATGTTTGGTGAAAGTGTTGTTTATGGTCTAGGTGCTGGTTTTGGGTGGGCTATGGCTATAGTTATCCTTGCAGGTATCAGAGAAAAGCTTAAGTATTCTGATATACCAGAAGGCCTAAAAGGACTTGGAGCAACATTTATAATTGTAGGTTTAATGAGTTTTGGATTTATGTCATTTGGAGGAATTTCACTTTAATAAGGTTATATATTATGCAAATTGATTTAATACTAGGTGTTGTAGCTTTTTCAGGGATTGTTTTAGCTCTTGTAGGAGTTATTATTGGGGCTAGATCTCAATTGGTAAGTACAGGCGATGTCTCTATCGAAATTAATGGTGATTCAGATAACCCACTTGTGGTTCCAGCTGGTTCAAAGCTTCTTCAAACCTTAGCTGATAATAAAATTTTCTTGTCTTCTGCATGTGGTGGTGGTGGAACCTGTAGTCAATGTAAGTGCGTCATAGTTGATGGTGGAGGCTCTATTCTTCCGACTGAGGAATCTCATTTTAATTCAAGAGAAAAAAATGAAGGTTGGAGATTGTCATGTCAAGTAGCAGTAAAAAATGATATGAAAATTGAAGTCCCTGAGGAAATCTTTGGAGTCAAGGAATGGGAATGTGAGGTTGTCTCAAATGATAATGTAGCAACTTTCATCAAAGAATTAATATTGAAGTTACCTGAAGGAGAGAATGTAGATTTTAAGGCTGGAGGTTATGTACAACTTGAAGCTCCAGCATATGATATTGATTACAAATCATTTGATATTCAAAAGGAGTATCAAGGAGACTGGGATCATTTTAAAATTTGGGATAACAAGGCAGTAAATCTAGAGCCAGTCATAAGAGCCTACTCTATGGCGAATTATCCAGAGGAGAAGGGCATTATTAAGTTTAATATAAGAATAGCCTCACCGCCTCCTGGAACGGATTTCCCTCCTGGAGTAATGTCTTCATGGACATTTAATTTAAAACCTGGTGATAAAGTTAAAGTTTTTGGTCCCTTTGGTGAGTTTTTTGCTAAAGAAACTGCAAATGAAATGGTGTTTGTTGGTGGTGGAGCCGGCATGGCCCCAATGAGATCTCATATTTTTGATCAATTGCTCAGGATTAATACCGATAGAAAAATAACTTTCTGGTATGGGGCTAGAAGTCTTAAAGAAATGTTTTATGTTGATGAGTTTAATGAATTAGCCAAAAAATATGATAATTTTGAGTGGCATGTTGCACTTTCAGACCCTCAAGCAGAGGATGACTGGGATGGTGAAACGGGCTTTATACATAATGTTTTATATGAAAACTATCTAAAGAGCCATGAAGCACCTGAAGATTGTGAATATTATATGTGTGGCCCGCCAATGATGAATAAAGCTGTTATAGATTTATTGCTTAATATTGGTGTTGAGCCAGAAAATATCGCTCTTGATGATTTTGGTGGCTAAATAAAAGTTGATAAATAGATACTTATTATCTAAATGTCTTGCATTACTAGTTGGGCTGTTTTGTATATTTCTTGCTTATAATTTTAATTCTAAAAATACATATCAAGTATCTGGTTATGCTTATGGAACAACTTGGTCTATAACATCAACTGAATTTATAGCCGATCATCACGAAAAAAATATCCAAAAAATTATTAATGATATTGATATGATGGCTTCTAATTACAAGTCGGACTCAGAAATTGCTATTGTTAACAATGGTCCTATAAATACTGATATAACCGTAAGTGATGGATTATTTGATATTTTAAGCATTTCAAAGCAAGTATCTAAAGTATCTAATGGTTATTACGATATAACACTTGGAAAAGTCTCAAGTTCCATGGGTTTTTCACCTAATTTTGAAAAAAATGTAACTAATAATCCATTAAATAGATCCTATGCTTTAAATAAAAATAATAAATCAGTAATAAAGAGCTCTGCATTTTGGTTTGATTTGTCTTCTATAGCAAAGGGGTATGCAGTTCAGAGAATACATACCTATTTATTAAATAATAACTTACTTAATCACTTAATAGATATAGGTGGTGAAGTGATAATCAATGGTTCAAACTACACTGAGCCGTGGAAAGTTGGCATTCAAGACCCTAACTCAATTGTTAATAAACCTATATACATTATAAAAAATATAAAAGGTTCATTTATATCAATAGCTACTTCAGGTGAATATAGAAATTTTAAAACTAATTTATCAGGATTAACAGACACTCATACAATTGATCCGACTACACTTAAATCAATTGAATCTGACTCACTTTCAGTTACTGTTATCAGTAATAAGTCAGCCACTTATGCGGATGGCTATGCCACAGCATTTAATGCTATGAGCACAAGTGAGGCATTAGAAATAGCTAATGCTAATGACATTGCGTTAATGCTTGTTCAGGATACGAATGGTTCTATTGAGTTAGTCTTTTCAGATAAATGGTATGATTTCGTTTATGAGTGATTTATTTTTAGGATTTATAGTTATTGCACTATCTTTTGGTGGACTTGCATTAGGATTAATTTTAAGAAACGAGCCAATTAAAGGCTCATGTGGTGGCATGGCAAACCTAGAGGAGGGAGCACCATGCCAAATATGTGGACGAACAGATAATGAAGTCTGCGATCAGAACTGATTCATAGTATTGTCTTCGCCAGCAGCTTTTAATGCTGCATCTCCAGCAAAATACTCTTTGTGGTCATCGCCCATATCAGAACCAGACATATTTTGATGCTTCACACATGCAATACCTTCTCTGATTTCTTTTCTCTGAACACCAGCGACGTAACCTAACATTCCATTATCACCAAAGTATTCTTTTGCTAGATTATCAGTAGATAAGGCAGCTGTATGGTATGTTGGCAAAGTTATCAAGTGATGAAATATTCCTGCTTCTCTTGCTGCGTCAGCCTGGAAAGTTCTTATTTTATTATCAGCCTCTATTGCTAGGTCAGAGGTATCGTAATCCTCATTCATAAGATCATTTCTATTGTATGATGAAACATCTTTTCCTTCATTAGACATAGCATCAAAAACTTGTTGTCTAAAATTAAGAGTCCAGTTGAATGACGGACTGTTGTTGTATACAAGTTTGGCATCAGGGACAACTTTTTTTATTTCGTCCATCATGGCCCCAATCTGGCCAATATGTGGCTTTTCAGTTTCTATCCATATAAGATCTGCACCATTTTGTAAGCTTGTTATTGAATCTAAAATACACCTAGCTTCGCCTGTTCCTTCTTTGAATTGGTATAAATTACTAGGTAATCTTTTTGGCCTTACGATTTTTCCATCTTGGCTGATCATTACATCACCATGATTCATTGTCTCTGGTGAAACTTCATCTACGTCTAAGAATGAATTATATTGATCACCCAAGTCACCTTTTTCGCTTGTTACGGCTATTTGTTTTGTGAGTCCTGCGCCCAATGAATCAGTTCTTGCAACAATAACCCCATCATCAACACCTAATTCAAGAAATGCATATCTAACAGCATTAATTTTAGCTAAGAAGTCTGCATGCGGAACTGTAACTTTTCCATCTTGATGCCCACATTGCTTTTCATCTGAAACTTGGTTTTCAATTTGTATACAACAAGCACCAGCCTCAATCATCTGTTTTGCCATAAGATATGTTGCTTCCTCGTTACCAAAGCCTGCATCGATATCTGCAATAATTGGAACAACATGAGTTTGAAAATTATCTATTTTAGATTGTATATCTGTTTTAGCTTGACCTTCTGAAGAATCAAGTTGTCTGTATAAGCCACCTAGTTCTCTAGCATCAGCTTGTCTTAAAAATTGATACAGTTCAGCTATAAGACTGGCAACAGATGTTTTTTCGTGCATTGATTGATCAGGTAATGGGCCAAATTCAGATCTTAATGCAGCGACCATCCAACCTGAAAGATACAAGTACTTCCTATCAGTTGTTTCAAAATGTTTTTTTATAGAAATCATTTTTTGCTGACCAATAAAACCATGCCAACAACCTAATGACTGAGTATATGCAGAAGTATCATTGTCGTATGAATCCATATCTCTTCGCATTATTCCCGCTGTATACTTGGCAATATCAATGCCTGTTTTAAATTTATTTTGCATTCTCATGCGAGCAACATACTCGGGATTTATCGCTCCCCAGTTAGAGGTATTCATATCTGGAATACTAGATGCATTGTTTAATTGGTCTTTGTGATTTGTCATAATAGTCTCTGAAATTAATATTATGTAGTGAAGTAGATAATATAACTAACAAGCTGTCAATTAATATCTCATATCCCTATAGAATATGGGCTATACAGGCTAAATACTTGTAGTTTTGCTACAAATAATGGCAAATTATCCTATTTAGTTAACAATTCAGAAATACCAACATAAGATGATGGTGTTAATGCTAAAAGTTTAGTTTTAGAAACCTTGGAAATATTGAGATTTCCAATAAAATCAATGTATAAATCACGAGTTAATTTACTTCCTCTGGAAAGATTTTTTAATTGTTCATAGGCATCAGGAATACCTTCATACCTCATAAGTGTTTGAACAGCCTCTGTTAAAACTTCCCAATTGTTATCTAGTTCATTTTGAATGCTTAAAATATTAGGCGTTATCTTACCCAAACCTTTATTCGCAGAACCTAATGCTAATGCTGAATAACCAAAACCTAGTCCAATATTCCTTAATACAGTTGAATCAGATAAATCTCTTTGCTGTCGAGATTTAGACAATTTATTTGCAAAAAAATCAAACAAAGCAGAAGAAATACCAAAGTTACCTTCTGCATTTTCAAAATCAATTGGATTAACTTTATGTGGCATTGTTGATGATCCAACTTCATTTTTATTTAGCTTTAATTTAAAAATATCATTAGATATATACATCCAACAATCTTGAGACAGGTCAGTAAGAATGTTGTTTATTCTTACAATTGAATGAGATGTTTCAGCTATCCAGTCATGAGGTTCAATCTGAGTAGTATATAAGTTTTGTTCAACACCAAATTTTTTTAAAAATTTCTTATTCTCTTTAGGCCAATTAATAGATGGGTCTACCAATTCGAATGTATGAAAATTACCCGTAGCTCCACTAAATTTGGCAAGTGGTTTAATAGCTTTTAATATTTCTAATTCTCTTTCTAATCTTGTTGAAAAAACTTTAAACTCTTTGCCTAATGTAGAAGGGGAGGCAGCTTGACCATGAGTTCTTGCAAGAAAAGATATATTTGCCCATTTTTTTGTATATTTCTTAAGCGTTTTATTAATTTTCACACTCTCATTAATAAATAATGAGATACCATTTTTAACTAAACAAGCGTAACTAAGAGAGTTAATATCTTCACTAGTTAAACCAAAATGTATTAAGTGTACATATTTACATAACACTTTGTCTTTGTTGAAATGATTGGCGATAAAATATTCAACAGCCTTAACATCATGATTTGTTGTAGATTCTATTTTTTTAATCTTAAGAACATACTTATCATCAAAACTATTTTTAAAACGGTTAATTTTTTTTATAGACTCTTTGCTAAGAGGTTTAAATGACTTAGTTAAATTTGTGCAAAGAAATAGTAACCATTCAATTTCAATCTCAAATCTTATTCGTATTAGAGCAGACTCGCTAAAATTATTTCTAAATTGTGATACTTTGCCAGCATATCTATTATCAAGTGGTGAGATATTGTCATGATCATATTGCATAATTTATTTTATCATCCTTTAATTTCTATATTAAAAAGTTTCTTCAATTATCCCGCCACCTAAGCAGATATCATCTTTATATAAAACAGCAGACTGACCTGGTGCTATAGCTCTAATCTGCTCATCAAACCTAACTATTGTTCTTCCTGAATCTAGATCAACGATACATTTAACAGGCTTATGTTGATGGCGCACTTGAACCAAACAATCTAATGGTAACTTATAATCCAATTGGTTAATCCAGTTAATTTTTTCAACATAAAGTCCATCATTCATCAATAATTTATTGTTTACACCTTGGCAGACATGTATTTCATTATTTTTAATGTCTTTTTTAAAAACATACCATGGCAGTTCATCAGCACCTTTAACTCCTCCAATTTGAAGACCTTGCCTTTGACCCTCTGTATAAAGAATTGACCCATGATGTTGCCCAATTACTTTACCATTTTCATTTTTTATAGGTCCCTTAGAAAACTCTATAAACCTATTTAGGAAATCTTTTAAGTTTCTTTCACCAACAAAGCATATACCAACTGAATCTTTTTTATCAGCAGTGATAAGTCCTTCTTTTATTGCAATATTTCTGACTTCATTCTTATTTAGATCCGCAAGTGGGAAAATGCATTTACTAAATTCAGTTTCATTAACTTCATGCAGAAAGTAGGTTTGATCTTTAAATTCATCTTTCGCTCTTGCTAAAAATTTTGATCCATCTTTTTCGACTAATTTTGCATAATGACCTGTTGCTATATAGTCAGCCCCAATCTTAAAGGCATATTCTAAAAATGATTTAAATTTTATCTCTCTATTACAAAGAATATCAGGATTTGGAGTTCTACCTTTTTCATGTTCACTTAAAAAATTAGTGAATACTCTGTCCCAATATTCATCTGAAAAATTTGCTCTATGCAATGGAATATCTAACTTATCACAAACTTCTGAAGCATCTTTAAAATCAATTTCTGACGTACACACTTCTCCTGGCTCACTCTGCCAGTTTTGCATAAACAGTGCTTTTACATCATATCCTTGCTGTTTAAGTAGGTAGGCTGATACAGATGAATCAACTCCACCCGACATACCAATTACAACAGTCTTATTTTGCATCTTTCATCTCTTTTGTAAGTGTTATATTAAATTAATTAAGAGTATAATTATGACCGATTTGGAAGCTAAAATCTTAATACAGAGGTCAATAAGTAAATGAAATTCGATAAAATTAAAGAACCAGAGTCAGGATCTAAAATAACTATAACCGATGGTCAAATAAATGTACCTAATAATCCAATTATTCCTTTTATAGAAGGTGATGGCATTGGAGTAGATATAACTCCTGCAATGTTAAAAGTAGTTGATAACGCTGTTAAGGTTGCATATGAGGGAGAAAGAAAAATTGAGTGGATGGAGGTATATTGTGGAGAAAAATCTACAACTATTTATTCTAAAGACACGTGGCTTCCTGATGAGACAATTGAAGCGTTGAAAGAGTATGTGGTAAGTATAAAAGGACCATTAACAACACCCATTGGTGGTGGAATTAGATCTTTGAATGTTTCTCTAAGGCAAATTCTTGATTTATATGTATGTCTTAGGCCTATTAGATATTTTGACGGTGTTCCTTCACCAGTTAAAAGGCCACAAGATACTGACATGGTTATATTTAGAGAAAATTCAGAAGACATATACTGTGGTATCGAATTCCAAGCAGGGTCTGATGAGGCTAAAAAAATGGTTAGCGTCCTTCAAGATGATTTTGCAATATCAAAAATACGCTTTCCGGATACAGTTGGTTTAGGGGTTAAACCAATTTCAAAAGAAGGAACAGAAAGATTGGTTAAAAAGGCAATAGATTATGCTATTGAAAATGATAGGTCGTCAGTAACTCTAGTTCATAAAGGCAATATTATGAAATACACTGAAGGTGCCTTCAGAGATTGGGGTTATGAATTATCCAAAACTAGTTATGATGCAGAGGATTTAGATGGAGGCCCATGGCAAGTTATTAAAAACCCAAATACTGGTAAGTCTATAGTTATAAATGATGTAATTTGCGATGCTTTTCTTCAGCAGATTTTGTTAAGGCCAAAAGACTATGATGTTATAGCTACAATGAATTTGAATGGTGATTATATATCTGATGCTTTGGCAGCTTGTGTTGGTGGCATTGGTATAGCACCTGGTGCAAATCTATCTGATGATTATGCAGTTTTTGAAGCTACTCATGGTACAGCTCCAAAATATGCAGGACAAGATAAAGTTAATCCTGGAAGTTTAATTTTATCAGCAGAGATGATGCTTAGACATATGGGTTGGGTAGAGGCTGCAGATTTAATTATTAGTTCTATGGAAAGAACTATTGGTGCTAGAAAAGTAACATATGACTTTGAAAGAATGATGGATGGTGCAGATCTTGTTTCATGTTCTGGTTTTGCAGACGAGATGATTAAAAGGATGTGATGGTCAAACTTTCTATAGAAGAGATAGATAATGAAAATGATTATGGATCATCTGTATTAGAACAGGACCCAGAAGTCAAAGAACCGCCCATGTATCAGGTATTACTTTTGAATGATGACTACACTCCTATGGAGTTTGTAGTTTATGTCTTACAAACAGTCTTTAACCACACTCACGAACAATCAACACAAATAATGATGGCAGTTCATACAAAAGGTATGGGAGTTTGTGGTATATTTTCTAAAGAGATAGCTGAGATGATGTCACACGAAGTCAATGAGATGGCAAAGCATCATAATCACCCGCTATTAAGTGAAATAGAACCATTGATGGATTAGTATGTTTAGCAAAGAACTTGAAATCTCAATCGCCAGCCTTTTTGATCAGGCACAAGAAATAAATATTCAATACCTCACTGTCGAGCATT
>ERZ1048872.1210-NODE-1210-length-22557-cov-5.905742_pt1 | contig 22557 bp, 17 predicted proteins | sample MGYA00383100_ERZ1048872 | MGnify/ENA primary metagenome ERZ1048872 (study PRJEB29581, sample SAMEA5548370) | metagenome | biome: marine; feature: coastal; material: water | depth 50 m | study: Short-term variability in the microbial, nano- and picoplankton...
CCAATATGGAGCACCACCGCATGGAGGAATTGCCTGGGGAATTGACAGATTGATGATGATTTTAGAGAAAAAAGCTTCCATTAGAGAAGTAATGGCTTTTCCTAAAACCGGATCAAGTGAAGACTTATTGTTTGGCTCTCCTTCTCCACTTTCTGATAAAAAAGTTGAAGAAATGAACGTTAAAATTATAAATAACAAGTAAATTAAAAAGAGAGCTGAAGTAACACGTAATGGAGGAACTCTAAACACATTTTAAAATTAGCGGAGGTATTTTTGATGCCTCCCTTTTTTTTATCCATGGTTTTACTGCAAAAAGTAACGGTGCTTTTAAAATAAGTAACTGAGCTTTTGAAAAAAGTAACGGTACTTTTAAATTGAACTACCAGCTTATTGCTCTCTTTTTTAAATAAAATATAATCTTTACCTCAAATCACCTTTTTTTTGCAAACAGTTTTTTAATTATCATAGTTGTTGTTTTTTCAGCAAAAAAAGAAAAGTCCTAATTACTTCATTAGGTAGTTTTTCGTTTATTATTGGCGGAGTTTATTATGTTATAATGCAATTGTGTTCTAACTCCTACATAGGGCTTAAATTTATTACTATTTGAATATATAGTATTAAAGTTTAAAAAATATATATTGATCTACTAACAGTAAAAAATTGTATATTTCGCCCCTTATTTTTTTAATAGTATCGGTTTAAACTCAAAAAACAATGAAAAAAATAATTCCCTTTCTAGGAATCTTTCTTTTTAGCAATATCATATATGCTCAGATACTTAATATAAATAATACGAATGATTCAGAATCATTTTTTACTCCTCAACAACTTATAGAAGAGGTATTAATATCTGGTACTTGTGCACAAGTAGAAAATTTTTCAGCTGTTTCAAATGGAACTCCTGCAGATAACGAAAACAAAAGTTATGGGTATTTTAAAAGACCTGCTGGGAGTGATTTCCCCTTTGAGGAAGGAATTATTTTAACCAGTGGTGAAGCCTTTCCTGCTGGGAATAATTTAGACCCAACAACTATTGACAACAATAATTCCCTTGCTGGTGACACTGACCTGGAACTTGCATTAGGGCAAACAGGTACAGCAGATGCAACCTTTGTGAAATTTCAGTTTACACCAAGCTCTACAAGTATTAGTTTTAGGTATTTAATGGCTTCAGAAGAATACAATCAAAATTTTGAATGTGATTATGCAGATGCCTTTGCTTTTTTACTACGCCCAGTTGGAAGTGCTACCTATACTAACTTGGCAATTATTCCAGAGACCAATACACCGGTAAGCACTGTAAATGTTCATCCTCTCGTACCAGGAGCATGTGCTGCCATAAATGAAGATTATTTTGAGGGTTATAATCTTGGCGATACAAATTATGGTGGCAGAACAAAAGTATTAATCGCAAGTGCTGCGGTAGTTCCAAACCAACCTTATGAAATAAAGCTCGTTATTGCAGACCAAGGTGATAGCGAATATGATTCTGCGGTTTTTTTAGAAGCAGGTAGTTTTGTTTTAAACGCCAATCTAGGAGAACCAAAACTATATGTAACAGGTAACGCCGCTTGTGGAAACTCTTTTCTCTTAGATGCGTCTATCATGGCAAATTCCTATAAATGGTATAAGGACGGAGTTATAATACCCGGAGAAAATGGTCAAACCTACAATGCAAACCTTGGAAACGGAACCTATAAGATTGAAGCTACTCTTGGAGCTGGGTGCATTGCAGAAGATGAGATTGAATTACAATTTACCCCAGAAGTGACAGCTACCAAACCAACCGATTTTGCATTGTGTGATGAGGACAACAACGGAACCATCGCTTTTGATCTTTCTTTAAAAACATCTGAAATTGAGGTGGGGCAAACCGATGTAACCACTACTTACCATGAGTCACAGGAAAATGCAAACAATGGTGTTGAACCACTAGCTGTTCCTTTCGAATCAGTAAATGCAACTATTTTCGCACGTGTTGAAAGCAATATTAGTTCTAATTGTTACAATACAACTTCTTTTGAACTATCTGTTTTTGAAACGCCTGTTCCAAAAGCCTCTATTGATATCGCTGGCATTGAACGCTGTGATGATACATTGGTAGGAACAGATGCGGATGGTAAAACTTTGTTCAATCTTAAACTGCGTGAAACCGATATTCTTAACGGACAAGCAGCAAGTAAATTTGAAGTTGGTTATTTTAAAGACGCTGCATTTACCCAAGTAATAAATGACCCGGAAAACTTTGAAAATACACTGCCTGGAGGACAAACTATTTTTGTGCAGATGTACAATGTAGCTAACACTAGTTGTGTGGACAACACTTCCTTTGAATTGATTGTCAATTCTTTACCTGTCATTAAAAACCCATTGGTAAAAGTTGAACAATGTGACCTAAATGTATTTAATCTGACTACATATCAACAAGACATATCAGAAGGACATATCAATGAGACTTTTCAATATCAAAATGCCGATGGAGATATGATAATAGACCCTACGAATTATACCAGCCCCTATTCATCTGACTCGGTTAGCGAAACAATTGATGTACTTATTACCACAGATAAAGGCTGCTCGAGAATAGCTCAAATAGAACTCAAAGTGGGTATCAGCCAGATGCCAACAAGTTTCTTACCACTCGAAAGATTTTTATGTGAAACAGATACAGCTCTTAATCAAGATGGGAAAATGCTCTTTGATAAAGAAATATTTGCACAAATACAAAACGAGTTGGAAATAGCACAACCTTTGTTCTTAACACCAGGTACAGAATTTAGTTTCTACCGAAATGAAGAGGATGCATTGGTACAAAACAATCCCATTGATACCTCCGCTGATTTTGAAACCGAAGGTAATTTCTTTAATACTACCATGAACCGATGGGAACAATCTATATGGACCTATATTGAAAATACCAATATTGAGGAAATTACTTGTTTTGGTAAGGGACAGGTGGCTACACTTTACGTGGAGAAAAAACCAATCGCTCATACAGTGACTGTTGACAGAATGTGTGATGACCGCCCTTTAGATATCGAATTCTCAGCTGAATTTGACACAAGTATGCTAGAAAATGACTTGTTACAAGGACAAACCGATATAACAATAACCTATTTGGATAACTTAGGAAATCCATTAATTGATTTACAAGGAAACCCAATAAACAGCCCTTTCCCAATTACTTTTAGAACAACTTCTCAAACCATCATTGCTAAGTTAGTCAACAACAATACCAATGCACCTGATGGACCTTGCGAAGATCAAACAGAAATTATCTTTACCGTAGACACAACACCTGTAGCTTTTCCAGTAAGCATCGCTGCAGTATGTGATGATAATTTGGACGGGGATGACACCAATGGATGGGCAGATTTTGATACAACAGGAATTCTTGAAACTGTAATAACAGACCCCAATGGAATAATACAACAAAATCTTGCAGATTTTGATATTGAATTTAGCTATATAGATCAGACCGGAACCTTGCAAAAGGTATTGGAATTACCTAACCCTTTGTACAGCAACAACCAGATAATAACTGTGCTAATTACAAACCCTATAAATCCTACTTGTCAGGCTCAGGGAAATATAGATTTAGTAGTCAACTCACTACCAATATTTGAAGTAGAGACAGACTTGATTGTTTGTCTAAATCTACCACCAATACCTATAGGCGCTGCTAATCAGGCAGCAACTTATTCTTACCGATGGACATACAATGGAAATCCACTGAGCGAAACAACAGCAACTATCAATATCGAAAAGGGCGGAACCTACCAGGTAACCGCAACTACAACCGATGGGACATTATGTAGCAGAACCAAAGAGATTGCAGTACAAGAGTCAGTGATTGCTACGATTACCAAAACGGATATCTCTATAGATGACCTTAACGGTACAGACAATAACACTATAACTATTGATTCAAGCAATTTGGGTATCGGAGACTATGAATTTGCCTTAGATATGGGCTTTTTTCAGGATGAACCTTTCTTTGAATTTGTTAAACCCGGCATCCACACCCTATCGGTTAGAGATAAAAACAACTGTGGAATTGTACAGATAGACCTTTCTGTAATTGGATTTGCGAAATTTTTTACCCCTAACAATGATGGCTACAACGACACATGGCAGGTACTAGGGGTTAGTAACCAGTTCTATAATGACTCGAAAATTCATATCTTTAATCGCTTTGGAAAGCTTATTAAACAACTAGAAACTGATAATGGATGGGACGGAACATTTAATGGAGAAACCTTGCCTTCAAGTGATTATTGGTTTACTGCAGAGCTTATAGACCACTTGGGCATTACACGTATTAGGAAAGGGCATTTTAGTCTTATAAGGCGAGAATGAATGTTTTAATTTATAAGAACAATCTTAATGACAAGAAGCATAAATTATAGATTTATTCAATAAAAAGGATTGTTATTAGTAAAAATAACCCTAAAAAAACAAGTATTGAAGTTCTCCAAAATATGTGTGCTTTTCTAAGGTCCATAAAATAAAAAGTTACCCCAATAAATTTAAATATTGAAAGTATTAATATTATTGAAGCTGCATGCACTATATTTCCATTAGCCACAATTGCAGACAATATGGTTAATAAAATTAACACAATCCAAACTTTCACAAATAACGAAATATTCATATTAAAATATTAAATAAATTACTGGAAATAGTAACAACCAAATCAAATCGCACATATGCCAAAAAGCAGCACCCGCCTCAAAATCTTCAATTTTTATATTGCTTTTTTCTTTTTTCAGTTGTACAAAAACTGAAATTAATATTACTAAACCTACAATAACATGAATTACATGAAACAATGTAAGCATCCAATAAAACGTAAAAAAAGTATTGTACCCAATTGTTAAGCCCGCTTCAATTTTCCCATAATATTCAATACTCTTTAAAATTAGAAATAAAAAGCCTCCCAACATTGTTAGTATCAAATACACCCAAGATTTATGCATATTGCTTTCTTTTAAACAATGAACAGACTTGGCCATAAAAAACCCACTTGTAATTAAAAACAGCGTATTTATTGCTCCAATAGTTGGGTTTAATAATAATCTTGAATTATGAAAAATCTCAGATTCATTTTTACCATAAACAACCATAGCAATTAATGCAATTCCAAAAGTAAATAGTTCTAAAAAAATCACTATCCATAATAAAATACCCCCTGGAGGATAATATAAATTTTTAGAATTTAATTGTTGTGTTTGCATATTTTATAAATTAATCCCAATCTAACAATCGTTTTTGACCCTCTAGTTTTTGAATATCAGTAATATCTTGTGACATTTCAATTACACCTTTATATTGCTTATCATTAGTACGAATTGCAAAATATCTAATATGAATAATTCGCCCCTTAAAGTTAAACCAAAACTCAGCAACATCTTTTGTTCCGGCTTTGAATTCTTCAACAATGCGCAATACCATATCTACACTTTTTGGTGGATGACAAAAACGAACTTCACGACCTATGATTCCTTTACTTCTTGGAAAAACACGATTATCGCCTCTATTGTAAAAAATTACTTTATCATTTTCATCAACATAAGTTATATCAACAGGTAAAAAACGTAATAATAAATTTACTTGTTCAGGAGTCATATAACCCTCATCATAATGAAATGTATTATCTAATGAAAAAGACAAATCACGCTTTGAAAAATCATCGCTAGGATGTACATATGCCTCCTTCTCAATTGCCGGATATGGTAACGGCTTCTCTAATAACATCCAACCAATTTCTTCATCACCTTGATAAAATTCTTTCCAATCATCTTCAGATAATAAATCCATTGCATTGGGAAATAAACGCATATCTTCAATAGACATTAAACGCTTAATACCTTCAATTAAATATGGAATATTATCAATGATTTTCTTTGTATTCTTTTCTGAATTATACCCATTCAACAAACGTATTTGATCTCGCAGATTATCATGAAATGACCACATTCCTTGACTTGGACCATTCCAGCCATGTTTTTCTAAATAAGGAAACAATTGGTTTTCTTTGCGAGCAAATCGTTTTTCAATAGTGGTTAATTGATTAAATATGTTAAAATATTTTTGAAAATCCTCAACAGGATCAGCATCATATAATTCTAATAAAATATCTTGTATTAAGGCACCTTCCTCATAATATACTTTTACGGGGTGACCTTGTGGCAGTTTTTCTACAGTTGGTAAAAATGAATCCATTATTCAATAATTTTTAAAGCTTTTGAAATCAATATATTTTTCTCAAAATGCATGTAACGATGAACTTCGTGTTGCAATTTCTTTAAATTTTTATATAAAAAATTGTACGAATTACAAGCTCCGACAGGTGTTGTATAATCTGATGATAAGTTTGAAATTTCCTTAAAAGAATCAGCTAATAAATTTTGAGCAATTTCATTTCTTTTAATTGTTTTCTTTATACCTTGTATAACTCCTGATGGAATCTCTTCAGATTTTTTAGCCATCTCTAAAATTTCACTAACTTTAGGATACAAACTTTTATTTGAATTTTTCAGCATTTCAGTTAGTACAACATTAACTCCTTTAGTCAATTCATTAATTTCAACCACTTCATTATGTTCAGCACCATGAACTTTTGCAACTTTTTCGGCAAATGGTAAGGTTTCAATTATAGTATTACTTATTTGGATATGATAATCATCTTTAGCTTTTTCAATTAAAGAAGGTATGTCTAAATCATTTAAATTTGAAGAGTCTGAAATTTTAGTGTTTACAGCTTCTATTTCCTTTTTTATAATTTTAAATTCAACTCCACTTTCGTTACAAGCTTTTTCTAAAGTATCTCCGCCTCCACAGCAAAAATCTATTTTATACTTGCTAAAAACATGATCTGATCCTAATTTTTTTGATACTATGTCTGCTACTGTGCTTTCCTTTGTAATTTCCATGTTATTTTATTTGTGGCGCAAATATATTAATTAAAAGACATTTTAATCCTTTATTTATTTATTTTTTAACAAACTAGACTACAACATTTTAGACAGGAGTCTTATTTGTAAAAAAAATATAATTTTTGGCTGTAATTTTTAAGATTGATGCTTAATTTTCTCATATAGTTGAACCAATGATTTTAGTAATTCAACCGGTGTTGTTAAAATTTGATAATGGTTAGTACCAAACATTTGAGGTAAATAATATTTTGCCTGCGCTTCAATAGCCAATGCGTATGAATTTATATTCCGTTCATTTAACTCGCGAAGTGCTTGTTTTACATCATTTACACCATATTTGCCTTCGTATTTATCATAATCATTTGGTTTACCATCCGATAGCAAAATTACCCATTTGTTTTTAGTATCTCGTTTATCTAACATAGCACCTGAATGACGCAAGGCAGCACCAATTCTAGTATAGCCGCTTGGTTCAACTGCACCTACTTTCAATTTTGCTTTGCTCCAATCTTCATCAAAATCTTTAATGGTAATATAGCTTGAATGATTTCTGGTTTTTGAATAGAAGCAATCAATGGAAAAATCAATATTGAATTCATCTAATATTTCACCAAATAAAATAGAAACTTGTTTTTCAACGTCAATTACTCTATTTCCAGCAGCATACCCATCACTTGATAAACTAACGTCTAACAATAGTAATATAGATAAATCTTTCTCTTTTTTTCTTTTAGATAGGTATATTTTTTCTGAAGGTGTGTGTCCTGAATGTACATCAACAAATAAATCTGTAATGGCATCTAAATCAAATTCTTCACCTTGAGGTTGGCGTCTCTGTTTTTGATATTTATTGTTAACAGTAGCTAACATTTTTCGCAAGCCAACCAATGTTGACCTATTCTCATTTAATGTTTTTTTATAATATGTAACATCTGTTTTTAATAAGGTTTTTGGATACACTTTACAAAAATCTGATTTATACGCTCGTTTTGTATAATCCCACTCATCGTATTTAATATGGTAACCTTTAGCATCTATTTCTGAACTTTCCGAAACTGTAGTATTTTCAATAAAATCGGCTTGGTATACAGAATGAGCTGTATCATCTACACGAACCGTATATTTCATATTAATTTCATCCAAGGCATTTGAATGATCATCTAATTCATCTTCTCCATCAAAATCTTTGAAATTTCCACCAAATTCTTCTGCCGTTTCAACTTTCTCAAACTGATGTTGTAAAACGGCATCTTCTTGTTGTTTTACATCAACTTGAACTGAGATTATTTCTTCAACAGCATTTGATTTTAAAATAGTTTTTGGTTTTTCGTCATTTGCATTTTTTACTTTTTCTGTAAAATTTTGAAGTTTATCTTCCGAAGTTTCTTCAGGGTTATTTCGCATCCATTTTCCATAGATATATGAAAAATCATTGATCTTATTCTTATTTTGTTTTTCTGAATAAAAATTAATAAACTTTTTGTGATATTCTTTTGTGACAGGGAATTGCTCAAATAATGATTTTAATACTAAAGGTGAAGTTTCTTCTGCCTTGTTTTGAGATTCAATTAGTTCATGTTCCTGATTATCATTCCAATTCAAATCTAAATTCTTCTGTACAGATAAATACAATATTCTGAATAAATAGAATGAAACATTATCTTCAACTTTAGAAAACTCAGCAAAACTTGGAGGAAGGAAAAAATTATTATTTTTATAACCTCCTTCTCTTTCAGCTTCATAAATTTCAATAGAGTTCCCTGTTATTGCACGTGATAAAATACTTAGCCTTGGTTTAATTTCATCCAAGCTTACAGAATGTAAGATTTCGCCTTGCCTTTTTAACCTTTTACGTTTAAAATAATAAGCAAGTTTTGTAAAAATATATTCATCTGGTTCAAACATATTGCTTTAACAAAAATATGGCGAAATAAATAGTTGTTAAAAAACTTATATCATTAAATTACACAAGTCTTTCAAAGCTTCAACAACATCTAAATCATCTGTTAATGGTTCAACTACGGCTACCTCAACAGAAAGACGCTTTGGCAATCCGCTATGAATTAATTTGGCAGCATCAACTAATAAACGAGTTGAAACAGTTTCGGCTAAACCTAATTCAGTAAGATTTCTAATTTTAGTAGCTATATTTACTAACTTTTTTGCAATACTTACTTCAACTCCTGTTTCATTTACCAATATATCAGCTTCAATTTTAGCTTCAGGATAAGCAAACGCTGTAGCAATAAAACGTTGACGTGTAGACGGTTTCAACTCTTTAAATCCTTTTTGATAACCTGGATTAAAGGAAGCAACCAACATAAAATCTTTATGAGCTTTTATTGTTTTACCCAATTTATCAATAAACAATTCTCTTCTATGATCAGTTAATGAATGTATAGCTACTATAACATCTGGTCTTGCTTCGGCAATTTCGTCTAAATATATAATAGCTCCCTCTTTAATTGCTTTTGTTAGCGGTCCGTCAGACCAAATTGTTTCTGCTCCTTTAATTATATAACGCCCCACCAAATCGGTAGAAGAAGTTTCTTCGTGACAAGAAATAGTAATTAATTTTTTATTTAATTTATGAGCCATATATTCAACAAACCTCGATTTTCCAGTTCCTGTAGGACCTTTTAATAAAAATGGGATTTTATTATTATATGCGTGTTCAAAAACTTCAACTTCTTTTCCAATAGCATGATAATATGGTACTTGATTACTCATTGGTTAATTTTTTACTGTTTCAATTATTTTAGAAATAGTTTCTTTATTGTCTACCCCCAAGCCTTCTTGCTGGTGAACCATTTCTCCAGAGGGATTAAATACACTTATAATATTTGAGTGTGAGAAATCCATTGGAGATATTTGCTTGTATTTTACGGCTAAAACATTCGCAAACTCTCTTACGCTACTTTCGGTTCCTTGCAAAAAAGTCCACTGTTCATCATCCATAAAATTTTCAATTGCAAATTCTTTTAAGCGTTTTGGAGTATCTGTTTCCGGATCAATACTTACTAAAACAAAATTGATTTCATTTAGTAAATCCTCAGGTATTTTCTTTTCAATATTTCTCATATCAGCAACCAATCTTGGGCAAGCGGCTTTGCAAGTAGTATAAATCATTACCATTACAAGCGTTTTACCCTTTAAATCTTTTAACTGAATAGTTTTCCCTTCTTCTGTATTCCATTTCGAAGTTAAATTAAAAATAGAAGAATCTGAAATTTCAGTTGCTTCAATTTTGTTGTTTGCCTTATTTGAAACTGGCTTTAAATCCATTTTACAAATAGTACAACTCCCTTTTGAACTAAAGGTTTTTTCTCCTGCACATTTCATTGGGCATTGGTAAACCAGTTCCTTTTTGTTTGCAACATTGTTATTATTACAAGAAGTAATTGTAAAAATTGTTACAACCAAAAGTATAATATATTTTATGTTTTTCATTTTAAAGTAGTTTTTTTTTAATCTTTAACACATCGGAAACCTAAGTTTCGCATTGTATATTTTGCCTTTACACTTCCACGTATTGCATAACGCATAAAGGCAGCATAATTCATTAAGTCAGTAGCCCCTATTGCAGCACTTCCACAAAACAAATTACTATCATTATCAACATCTTTTCTAGATTCACCAGATACTAAAACTGAGTTAAAATCTGATGTCCATTCCCAAACAAGTCCATGTAAATCATAGACTCCCCAATAATTTTTAAAAGTTGAACCAATTTCATTATTAAACGTCTTTGGTTTTTCGTACCAAGATAAAATAAATTCGTTATACGTTTTTATTATACGAGCATCGGGTATTTTTTCATTAGCCATAGCCACATATTCCCATTCATCAATGGTAGGTAATCGCTTGCCTTGGCATTCACAATAGTCATTTGCTGCAAACCAGGAGATATTGGTAATTGGAGCATTTAAGGATTGACTACTATTTAAGTTAGTATCAGATTTCCAATTTGAAAGATAATTATCATCGACAAAAAGTTTTTTTACCACTGACTTCTTCCATTTTGGATTTTGTTTCACAAATTGAAGAAATTCCTGATTAGTTACGGGATAAACATCCATATAAAAATCTTCAATAGTTACTTGTAAAGAATCTCTTCCATACAAAGGAATATAAGTTCCTCCTTTTATTAAAACCATTTTAGACTGACAATTAGAATTGATTGTCCAAAAAAACAAAATCAAAATTATCAGTCTAAAATAAGTTTTCATATAATTATTTTAATCTATTAGTGAGCACTTTTTGCCTCAACAACCATAGATGTAGTAACATTTGTTTTGTTATTACCCCAAGAGTTATATACATAGGTTAACACATCAGCAACTTCATCATCAGTTAAAACTTGCTTTGTCATTACACTATTATATTTAGCACCATTCACGGTGATTTCACCTGTTTTACCATTAAGAACAATATCAATAGCTCTTTTTACATCAGCATTCAAATAATCTGATTTTGCTAATGGAGGAAAAGCATTTGCAATACCTTCTCCATTTGCCTGATGGCAAGCAAAACAAGTTTTTGTATAAATGTTTTTTCCAGATTCTATTTTTTCAGCTAATGTTTTATTGGTCTTTACTTCTTTTTTTGCGTCGTCTCCAGGCATTGTTTGGATTGTTCCGCCCTCAGGATTGTATATACCTTCTTGTTTTACACCAGAATATAAATCTACGTGATTCTCTCCATTTACTTTTAACATTCCTAAAGCACCTTTGTTAAATGCACGGAAAATAGCATGGTCAACTAAAATAAATGTTCCTGGAACATCTACTTTAAAATCTACAATAGCTGCTCCACCAGCAGGAATAGATGTAGTTTGAACATTTTTATTTAATACAGATCCACCTTCAACGTGAACATTGTCAAAAATTTCTCCAATTACGTGAAACGAAGATGTTAAGTTTGGACCTCCATTACCAACATATAAACGCACTGTTTCTCCAACATTTGCAGTAATAGCGTTATCTCCAGTTAATGATCCAACTTTTCCATTAAACACAACATAATCAGCATCTTCTTCAACAGCTTTTTTCATATCAAAAGATTGCAATCCTGGCTCACCAGTATCACCTTTTGTATAAAAATCTCCTTGCATAATATAGTATTCTTTATCAACTTTTGGTAAACCTCCTGCTGGTTCAACAAGAATTAAACCATACATTCCATTTGCTATGTGCATTCCAACTGGTGCTGTTGCACAGTGATACACATACAAACCTGGGTTTAAAGTTTTGAATGAAAATGTTTTTTCATGACCTGGCGCAACAAATGATGATGTTGCTCCTCCACCTGGTCCTGTAACCGCATGTAAATCTATGTTATGAGGTAATTTGTTATCTGGGTGATTTGACAATGTAAATTCAACTTCATCACCTACTCTTGTTCGAATAAAGCTTCCCGGTACTGATCCTCCAAAAGTCCAATAAACGTATTGAACTCCATCAGTCATAGTTCCTTCTTGCTCTAAAATTTCCATATTCACAACTAACTTTTTTGCAGGACGATCACCTACTGGAGCAGGAACAAAAGGTGGTGCAGTTAATTCTGCATCCATGGTTCCAGAGACAACTATTTTTGCTGCGTCTACATCTTTCTTAGTTGCATCATTACAACTAACTAAGATTAAAAAAGCTGAACATAATAAACTAACACTGCTGAAAGTTTTTCTAAAATTTTTCATTTAATAAATTGTTTGTTTTGATTAATAATTTGATTTAGGTATTCACTTATATTTCTAATTGTAAGAGAGAAAATCAAGAGTTCAGATTATTGTTTTACTATATGGATTATTACCTTTAATTCTCAACTTTGAATCTCAATCTATAAAACTACAATTAAATTTAAAAGGGTTTGAATTGTTAATTCAAACCCTTTTGTTTTATTCTTTTAATTCCAACGCTTCATCTGTTGGAGTTCCGTGTTTATAGAAATCTATAATGTAAAGCACAATTCCAGTTGTAAAAATACTAGCACATAATACTAATACAACAAAATGTATTTCTATTTCTTTTTGAACCTGCATAAACTCCATTCCAAATTTTCTTTCTAAGTATACTTGAGCTACACCTGCTACACCAAAAGCAACGGTCATACCAATCATACCAATATTAGATAGCCAGTATGCCATTCTTCCTCTAGTACTTTCATATAATTTTCTACCAGTCATATTTGGCAACGCATAACTAATAATTGCTAAAACTATCATTGCATAAGCTCCCCAGAATGCCAAGTGACCGTGCATTGCAGTAACTAAAGTTCCGTGAGTATATAAATTTGTTTGAGGTAAGGTATGAGCAAATCCTAAAAGACCAGCTCCAACAAATGATACAATTGCTGCACCTAATGTCCAATACAATGCTAATTTATTAGGATGTTTTTTCTCACCTTTTCTGTACATATTAACAGCAAACAAAGCCATAGCAAGAAATGCTAAAGGTTCAAGAGCAGAGAAAATACCACCTACTATTAACCAAATTTTGTTCACTCCTATATAATAATAGTGATGACCTGTACCTAAAACTCCAGATAAGAAAGTTAAACCTACAATTACATATAGCCATTTTTCAATAACTTCTCTATCTACTCCTGTTAATTTTATTAATAAGAATGATAAAATACCACCCATAATTAATTCCCAAACACCTTCAACCCATAAGTGAACAACCCACCAACGGAAAAAAGAATCTGTTACTTGACTATCAAAAGGTAACATTCCTGGTAAATACAATAATGCAGCGAATAAAAGTCCCATTGACAATACTAATGAAGTGGTTGTTTGTCTTTTCCCTTTAAATAATGTCAATAATATTAGACCTAGGAATAACAAAACATTTACAACAACCAGATAATCTAATCCTCTTGGAATTTCCAGAAATTTTCTTCCTTCCCAAATATTAAAGTGATAACCTACAACTGCTGCGACACCAACTAAAGCCAAACTAATTAGTTGTACATAAGCTAATTTTACATTTACCAATTCTCTTTGAGATTCTTCTGGAATAATATAATAAGCTGCTCCCATAAACCCAGACAACAACCAAACAACTAATAAATTAGTATGAACAGCTCTTGCAGTGTTAAAAGGTATAAATTCGTGTAAGTTATCAAAACCTATACGGGCGAATCCCATGATAAAACCATAGGTTATTTGTAGTACTAACAATAGCATCGAAAGGGCAAAAAACCAATATGCTACTTTTTGTGATTTATATTTCATAATGCTTTTGTTTAGTTGTTATTGTTACTTTTTGATAATGGGGAAATTTTTCTATCTACTCCTACTACCTCACCAAATCCATTCAAATCAATTTTACCAATCCATTTAAAGAATTCTACAACATCTGTTGCTTCTGCTTCAGTCATATTATAGGCTACCATTTTTCTTCCATTTGGTTGCCAAGGTCCTTCAGACATTAAAATACTTTTGATAACTTCTTCTCCATTACCATCGTATTTTAAATTTAACCTGTCAACAACTTTTGTTAGCTCAGGAGCATAATAGGCACCTTCTCCAAGTATTGTATGACAACCCATACAATTATTTGATTCCCAAATTTCTTTACCTCGTACTACCTTTGCAGTAAGATTTTCTTCATTTGATTGATCTTGACCTTCTGATAATGAATACACTGTAAGTCCTATAAAAATAAGAAACGTTACCAATGTTCCACCTAGAAAGAAAGCTCGCGCTTGTTTTTTAGATAACATATTTAAACTATTTATTGATTAGTATTAGTATATAAAGACCTTTTTATCTTTTGTTGACGGCAAAAGTAAAAATATTAAAAACAAGAATCTATGACTTTTATCATATAAAATAGCTAATTTTCTATTTTATATGATTGTCAATATCTTTTAATGAGAGAAACCTTCCATTTTCAGAAATTTCTTTAGAAAATTCCACGATAGAAATATCTTTAAATTTTCCAAGTATTTGACTTTTAAATGGCTCTACTATAAAATGAACTGGACAGGGATTTGTACCGTCACATTTTGCCAAACCTAAAAAGCATTCATCCAATCTTTTTAAACCGTCAATATTTTCAATAATATCAATAACTGATTTTTTCTGGTTTTTAACTGAAAGATAAAAACCTCCCTTAGGCCCTTTTGTTGAAGAAATAATCTTTCCACGAACAAGCTGCTGAAATAATTTTGCTAAAAATGGACTTGGTACATCAATACTATTTGCTATTTCTTTAACGCTGATTTTTTTATTCTCACTAGAATTTTCAGCTAAAAAAAGTGTTGATAGAATTGCATACTTACTTGCTCGAGATAATAACATATTTTTTTTTTAATTCTTAGTTCAACAAAACTAACAAAAAAAGAGTAATTAGTACTATTTCTTCTTGAATTTAACAGTAAAGTGTCTCATTATAGGTGCTTCATCAGTAATTGAATAACCTGACTTGGCCTCTGAACGTGTTTCATAAATATTTTTAAGCGTAGCCGCAACATAGTCCATATGATTATTTGTATATGTTCTTCTGGGAATGGCCAACCTAACTAACTCCAAATCGGGGTATCTATTTTTTCGTGTAAAAGGATCTCTGTCAGCTAATACGGTTCCAATTTCAACACCTCTAATTCCTCCAACAATGTACAGTTCAATTGCTAAAGCCTGCGCCCTATACTCCTCTCTTGGAATAGTTGGCACAAATTTATTTGCATCTAAAAAAATAGCATGACCGCCAAAAGGTTGCTGTACTGGAACTCCATATTCCACTAATTTATTTCCTAAATAAGCAATTTGCTCTATCCTACTTTCTAAATAGTAAAATTCTGTAGCCTCGTCTAAACCAACTGCTAAAGCTCCCATATCTCGTCCATTCATACCTCCATAAGTTATAAATCCCTCATACATGATATTAAAAACAGTCGCCTTCTTAAATATTTCCTTATTATTTAGAGCAATGAAACCTCCCATGTTTACAAGTCCATCCTTTTTTGCACTCATCGTCATTCCATTTCCATATGAAAAAACCTCCTTTGCTATCTCCTTAATGGTTTTGTTTGCATAACCTTTTTCTCTTTTTTTTATGAAATAAGCATTTTCTGAAAATCGTGCCGCATCAAAATATAAAGGAATCTGATATTGTTTGCACAAAGCGGAAACCTTTTTAATATTTTCAACTGAAACCGGTTGACCGCCAGCACTGTTACAAGTAATAGTTAAAATTACAAATGGAATATTTTCTTTTGGATATTTTTTAAATACTATCTCCAATTTTTCTAAATCAACATTTCCTTTGAAAGGATGAATGATTGCAGTATCAAAGGCTTCATCAATGGTACAATCAATTGCAGTTGCTTTTCTAAACTCAATATGTCCTTTTGTAGTATCAAAATGTGAATTTCCAGGAACAATATCTCCTTCTTTAACCATTGCCGAAAACAAAACGTTCTCAGCCGCTCTTCCCTGGTGTGTAGGTAAAAAGTACTTAAATCCTGTGATACTTTTTACTGTTTTCTTTAATTTTTTATATGAAGAAGAACCTGCATAACTTTCATCACCCACCATTATTTCAGCCCATTGTTTATCGCTCATAGCACCTGTTCCTGAATCGGTTAACAAATCAATAAAAACCTTATCTGATGATAAATTAAACAAATTATAATATGCGCTTTTTATCCATTTTAAGCGTTGTTCTTTTGTTGAACGTTTTAAATGTTCAACCATTTTGATTCTATATGGTTCTGCGTATGGTAAATCCATAATAATAGTTTTAAGTTTGAAAAAAATAATGTGAAAATTGCAACTATAAAAGTTGATTTACAAAAGAAACTAAAGTATAATGTAACACTCTGGGCGTTTTATATTTAAATAAATATTGAAGTGTTTTTTAAAAAACCTTAACATCTTTTTTAGTTTAAGATGCTCAAATTTACAATTTTTAAAGATTCAAACATACTAATTTAGACTAAAAATTTAAATGATAATAATCATTAAATGTGACAAAAGTTACAATTACATTTGTAGCCATTTAAAATAATGATTCTTGATAATTTTAAATTTTTAAATCTAAAATCTGATAAATATCATTATTTTTGTAATTCGTTTATTTACAACTACAATTTTATAAAAATGAAGAAAATACTCAATCAATTATATTCAACAAGATTAATGGCTGTATTGTTTCTTGTTTTTGCTGTTGCAATGGGAGTTGCTACATTTATTGAAAACGACTTTGGAACCGAAACTGCAAAAGCATTAATTTATAATGCATGGTGGTTTGAAGCTATCATGATTTTATTTGCTATTAACTTTTTTGGTAATCTTTTTAAATATAGGCTTTTTAAAAAAGAAAAATTAGTAGTATTAATGTTTCACTTTGCTTTTCTCTTAATAATAGTTGGTGCTGGTATAACTCGTTATATAAGTTACGAAGGAATTATGCCTATTAAAGAAGGACAAACCAGTAATTCTTTTTTGTCTGAAAAAAATTATGTAAGTATTATTGTTAATGATGGTAAGGAACAAAAAACACCGATACATAAATCCATTTTATTATCTGCATTAGGTAATAACAGTTTTAATTACAGTGATGATTTCAAAGAAACTCCATTTTCAATTAAATTAACTAATTACATTCCAAATGCCATTGAAGCTTTTGAAGAATCGGAAACTGGTGATGAATATTTACTTTTTGTTGAATCTGGCGGAGGAGGTCGTCATAATCACTACATAAAGAAAGGAACTTCTGAATTAGTTCACGGAGTACTTGTTGGTTTTGATTCACCAAATAATAATACCATTGATTTTAAATCGAAAGGTGAAAGCTTAAAAATAAAATCAGCAGTTAACGGAAATTTTTTCAGAATGAAAGATAGTTTTGAAGGGACTATTGTAAAAGATTCTGTTCAAGATTTCTCTCTTCTTTCTGTGCATTCAATTGCCGGATTACAATTTGTTGTTCCAAAAATGTCTTTAAAAGGATTCTACAAAACAATTAGTGGTAGTAAAGATCAAGGTTCTTTATCTCAATTAGAATTTGACGTTACAGTAGGTAGTGAAACAAAACACATTAAACTTAAAGGAGATAAATTTGCTATCCAACCAACAACACAATTTTCAGTTGAAAATTTAAATTTCAGAATGAATTATGGAGCAATGCAAATGCAGCTACCTTTTAGTATTAAATTAAACGATTTTCAGTTAGATAATTATCCGGGGTCAGATAGCCCGATGTCGTACGCAAGTGAAGTTACTGTAATTGCTCCTGGGAAAACTTTTGATTTTAGAATTTTTATGAATAATATATTAAATTTCAAAGGGTACAAATTTTTTCAGTCAAGCTATACTATTACAGAGCAATACGAGGAAACTCACTTAAGTGTAAATCACGATTTTTGGGGAACAACAATTACTTATATAGGCTACTTTTTATTATATGCTGGATTACTATTAATAATGTTTATGAAAGGGACTAGATTTAGTTTTTTAAGAAAAAGTTTGCAAAAAATAAGAAATAAGAAAACGACTTTAACCGCTATTGCATTAATTCTTTTTTCAAGCTTTTCCTTTTCTCAACAACATAAACATCAAATAACAGAGAAACAAGTTGATTCAGCTTTAACTGCGAATACAATTGATGTTAATCATGCCGAAAAATATTCAAAATTAATAATTCAGGATGCTGGAGGTAGAATGAAACCAATTCACACTTTTGCATCAGAGTTATTGCGAAAAGTTAGTAAGGATGATAATTTCAGAGGAATGAATGCCACTCAAGTTTATTTGTCTATTCAGCAAAATCCAAGAATATGGTTTCAGGTTCCAATTCTTTATATCGAAAAAGGAAACACAAAGCTGCGTGATATTATAGAAATTCCTCACACTAAAAAATACGCAAAACTTTCAGATTTTTTTGATACAAAAGGTTCATATAAAATTTTAGAAATTCAACAAAAAGCTCATAAAAGCAATATTAAAAGTAAGTTTGAAAAAGATGTAATTAATGTTGACCGAAGAGTAAATTTATTGTACTCTGCATTAATGGGAGATATTTTAAGAATATTTCCATTACCCAACGACCCTGCTAATAAATGGGTTTCACATAAAGAATTACATATAGCCAATTTTAGCGGAAAAGATTCGGTTTTTGTAAAGCAGATACTTCCCGTTTATACTCAAACTCTCTCAAGTTCTATAGCTAAAAACGATTATAAACAAGCTGATGAACTTTTAGATGGAATTATTAATTTTCAAAAGAAGTTTGGTGCTGCTATATATCCTTCAGAAAATAAAATTGATTTAGAAATAGCCTATAATAAATACGATGTATTCAAAAAATTATTTAGCTACTATATGTACATTGGTACATTAATGTTCTTATTTGTAATTTTTCAAATATTTAAAAATAACAAAACAATTAACTTCTTAATCAAGGCAAGTATTGCCATTATAATTGCATTGTTTTTAATACACACAGGCGGTTTAATTGCTCGCTGGATTGTTAGTGGACATGCCCCTTGGAGTAATGCTTATGAAAGTATGATTTATGTAGGATGGGCAACTATGTTATTTGGATTAATTTTTGGAAGAAAGTCTTCAATGACTATTGCTGCAACAGCATTTTTGACAGCTTTTATTTTAATGGTGGCTCATTGGAACTGGATGGATCCTGAAATTGCAAACTTAGTTCCGGTATTAAATTCGTATTGGTTAATGATTCATGTTGCCGTAATTGTAGCCAGTTATGGACCATTTGCATTGGGAATGATTTTAGGATTGATATCACTATTATTAATGATATTAACTACAAAAAAGAACAAAACAAAAATTGGTTTAATGATAAAGGAATTGACTATTATTAATGAAATGTCATTGACCGTTGGGTTGGTATTGTTAACTATTGGAAACTTTTTAGGCGGACAATGGGCAAATGAAAGTTGGGGACGCTATTGGGGATGGGATCCAAAAGAAACCTGGGCATTAATTAGTATCATGATTTATGCTTTTGTTTTACACCTACGTTTAGTTCCTGGCTTAAGAGGCAGATTTGTGTTCAATTTATTTTCAATTGCTGCTTTTGCTTCTATTTTAATGACTTATTTTGGAGTGAATTTCTATTTATCAGGTTTACACTCATACGCAAGTGGTGATAAAGTAATTACGCCTAACTTTGTTTATTATTCAATAGGTATTGTAACTTTAATAGCTGTTTTTGCTTTTATTAAATTCAAAAAACACTATAAAAAATAATTGATAGCTTTTAAAAAAATGTAACTTTGCGTTTCATTAAAAATTAAAAATAATGTTCAATAAGTATATAAAATTAGTTTTAGCAGGAGGAATTATAGTTTGGTCGGTTTTTCAATTTATTGAAGGGAATATTATGAATGGAATTTCACTAGTACTTTTAGCTGGAATTTTTGTTTTATTTTATTTCAAAAATGAATTTATTTTACTTGCTTTTTGGCAATTGCGTAAACAAAATTTTGCAGGGGCAAGTAAATGGTTATCATACATAAAAACCCCAAGTGCCGCATTGGTGCGAAAACAAGAAGGATATTATAATTTTTTACAAGGAATTATGATTTCTCAACAAAATCTAACACAAGCCGAAAAGTTTTTCAAAAAAGCACTTAAACTAGGTTTAAATATGAAACATGATGAAGCTATGGCTAAATTGCAATTAGGTGGAATTGCAATGTCTAAAAGACGTAAACGCGAGGCTACTATGTTAATTAATGAGGCAAAAAAACTAGATTCACAGGGTGTTTTAACTGATCAGATAAAAATGATGAAACAACAATTAAAGAAAATTTAAGCTTCAAAAAAAAAGCAAAAAAAAGCGCAACATAAGTTGCACTTTTTTTGCTTTAAAACTTGCTATTCGAAAACAATTGATTCTAAATCTTTAGTATATTGAATTAGTACTACAGCATCATTTTCAGTTGCTCCAAATAACTTTTTTTTATAATTGAATATTGATGATAATCTAGTTGACACACCTGCTTCCAGACCTTCTTCTAAGGTTTCAGCACTTGCCATTCTTATTAAAACGTCATATGTAACATCAAAACCTCTTATAGCGTATTTAGATGGAATCGCATGATTTATATTTTGATATTTTTCATAAAACCTTTTCACCAAATCACTATCCATTCCAATATAATCTGACGTTGGAAAAGTGAAATTTAAACTTCCCAATAAATTATTATCGATTTTATCAAAATTTTTTCCTTTATTAAAAGTAAATAATCGCACATCAAATTCTTCTGATTCATAACTTTTTAAACCATTAATTGCTGAAGCTGTAGTTTCATTTTCATCTGATATTAACAAAATCCAATTGTTTGAAGTTAAACTTAATTTCTCAATTAGTACTTCATAACTAATTACCAAATTTTGCATTTCATCCTCAGATGGTAAAGGTTTAATTACAGTAATATTTTGAATTGAATCAAAAGATTTTAATTGATTTACAATTTTCCACAATTTTGATTGTGTTTTATTTTTATCATCATTAATTACAACAATGTTCTCACCTTTATAATTATTTTTTAAATAATCCATTAATTTATGATCGAACACATCAGTATCAGTTGCTGATTTTACAATATTTTTTGCTCCATCATTTGCTTGCTTTTTTGAAAATATAGGAGCAATGATAGGGGTGTTAATTTTTTTTGATAAAAAAACTGCTTTATCATAAAACAAAGGTCCAACTACAACATCAACTTCATCAAAATTATTTCTATGCACGAGATATTGTATTTTTTCAAAAGAATTTTCAGTATCATAATAATTAACACGAACATTTACTCCTTTTGATTTTACAGAATCAATAGCCATTTGAATTCCTAAATGAAAATCGGTAGTAATATTTAACAATGAATTTGATTTTTCAAAATTCATAACAGCCACAGAATCTTTCATTTTATTCAATTGATATGGTAGCATTACTGCTACATTAAGTTGTTTACCAAAATGAATATTTTCAATGAATTTTTGTTGAGGTTTAATACCTCCTAAAGAATCAGTTGATTCAAAATCTTCTGCCAACATTTTAATTTTTAAAACCATTCCCAATTTCAACCCTTGAACCAAATCTGGGTTTAATTTTAAAAGTTCTTCAACTGAAATATTATATCTTTTTATTAAACTGTAAACTGTATCGTCCTTATCAACTCTATGTAACTGATATTTGGAACTATCCAACACACTTTTTTCAGGTTTTGGAATAGTTAATTTCATCCCAATTTTTAAACCTTCTTCTAAAACAGGGTTTGCTTTTTTAAGATTTTCAATAGTAATTCCATATTTTTTTGAAATGCCAAATAAAGTTTCCTTTGGCTTCACTAAATGAGTAAAATTTTCAGATTTATCAAAATCAGGTTTTCCAAAATTTAAATTAGGAACAATAATTACAGTATTCGGTTTTAATTTTCTACCAACATCAGGATTCAATCTTTTTAAATCTCGTTTAGATAAATTATACTGTTTGGCAATACTCTTATAAGTTTCTCCTTTTTGGACAGTATAAGAAACATATTTTTTTTGCTGTGCAAAACCAATAAAACTTATTAAAAAAACAATAATTACTATTCTTAATTTACTCATATACAATAACTATTTTACAAAATATTTATT
>ERZ1048872.1211-NODE-1211-length-22552-cov-7.274303_pt1 | contig 22552 bp, 15 predicted proteins | sample MGYA00383100_ERZ1048872 | MGnify/ENA primary metagenome ERZ1048872 (study PRJEB29581, sample SAMEA5548370) | metagenome | biome: marine; feature: coastal; material: water | depth 50 m | study: Short-term variability in the microbial, nano- and picoplankton...
GGCGAACTCATGCTTCGGGGTGCCGGAAATCGAAACAGCAAACAACTCGTTGCCTCCCTTGACAATGCTGGCGTTCAGTGGTCGCAATCAGTATCCATGAGCCATGGTAGTTTTGCAGGCGCTATGGTGTCGCGACAGCTACCGGAAGCACTAAAAATTTACGCTGACATCCTTCGACGCCCCCTTTTGGACAAACAGCAGTTTGATCCAGCTCGCCAGGTCGTTCTTCAGAACCTCGCCGGTACCGAAGATGACCCAACTCACCGAACGATGCTCGCTCTTCGAAAAGCACACTACCCATCTCCTTGGGGTCTTCCAAGTGAAGGCACCACAGCTGATGTCAATAACTTGCAGCACTCAGATGTCCAGGATTTTGTGACTCGCTTTATCCAACCGCAGGATATGATTATTTCTGTAGCTGGGCGTCTCGACTGGCTTGAATTTACAAACCAGATGGACTCACTGTTTGGTGACTGGCAAGGGCAGAGTCGCGAACCAGTAACCAATGGTGACCGCGGCAAAAAGATCTGCCACGTTCCCTATGATTCACAACAGACTCATATCGCTCTGGCATGGGACGTACCCCCCTACCGTGACCCAGACTCACTCCAAGCAACCGCTGCTCTTGCCGTTTTAGGTGGAGGCTCGAGCTCAAGGCTCTTTACAGAGGTTCGCGAAAAACGTGGTCTGTGCTATAGCGTCTCAGCTGGCTATCAAACTCAGCGAGATATCGCTGCAGCGATGGCGTACTCAGGAACCACGGCAGATCGAGCCCAAGAAACTTTAGATGTCATGCTGCATGAGATCGCGAGTCTTCCAGGCACGATCACCAATGAAGAACTTGATCGAGTGAAGGCTCGTGCGAAAAGTGGGCTTGTCATGCAGCAAGAATCAACGGCCGCACGAGCGGGAGCAATGGCACGACAATGGTTTCACCTCGGGCGTATTCGATCACTTGCCGAAGATCTCGAGCGACTTGATAAGCTTACCGTCGAGAGCATTGAGCATTGGCTCGCCCAGAATCCTCTCACCGAAGTCACTACTGTTTTTCTCGGCCGTAACCCTCTAGAGGTGCCCGATGCAGTTTCGCCATGAGCAGCTTCCAAATGGCCTCGACATCATTGCGGAGGTGAGCGAATCAGCTCATTCAGCGAGTCTTGGTTTTTTCGTCAAAACAGGCGCACGGGATGAAAATGACTCAATCTCTGGCGTTAGCCACTTTCTTGAGCACATGGTATTCAAAGGGACCGATACCCTATCAGCCGAAGACATCAACCTTCGCTTTGACTCCATGGGTGCGAGCGCGAATGCCTTCACAAGCGAGGAAGACACTGTCTATTACGCGGCAGTCCTTCCGGAAAAGCAGCACGATGCAATCGAATTACTTGCAGCAATGATGCGACCAGCTCTTCGAGAAGATGATTTCATTACCGAAAAGCAAGTGATTCTCGAAGAAATTAAAATGTACGACGACCAGCCGCCTTTTGGTGCGGACGACCAGTGTCGAGCTCTCTTCTTTAAAGACCATCCGCTTGCTCGAAGTGTCCTTGGAACAGAGTCTTCCATCCAGGCACTACCGGTCGAGGCCATGCGTTCGTATCACGAGGAACGTTATTCAGCAGACAACCTCGTTTTGGCAGCAAGTGGCGCGGTTGACTTTGATTCGCTCATGGCAAGCGCACGCCAGCTCTGCAGTTCCTGGCAATCAATCTCCCATTGCAATCGTAAAGTTCCGTTTTCAACAACATCGTCCAAGCCAATAACTGACATCATTACACGCGACCAGGCGGCTTTGGAATATGCTGTCCGAATGACTCCAGGGCCTGCGGAGGACACCTCTGATCGGTTTGCCGCAAAACTACTTGCAGTCGTACTCGGTGATGATTCCGGAAGCCGCCTCTACTGGGATCTTGTCGATTCTGGAAAAGCCGAACACGCCGCATGCCATCATCATGATTTCCTAGATGCAGGTGTTTTCGTTACACAACTCTCATGCGAACCAGAAACTACTCAAGCTCTTCTAGATCGCGTCATTGAAATTTATGAAGCAGCGACAAAAGGACTCACTGACAGCGAGGTCGACCAAGCGAGAAACAAGCTTCTTAGCCGTGTTGTCCTCGCAGGAGAACGACCTCGACAACGGCTCTTTAGCCTCGGACTCGAATGGTCACACCTCGGCCGATATCGTTCGGTTGGTGATGATTTGGCAACACTCGACACAATCTCAAGAGACGATCTTCATCGAATCCTTTGCGAATGGCAGCTCACAGAATCATCGACGACGGTTCTTGCGGGCCCGCTTCAGAAAAGTTAATTTCCTCTCCAGCGGTAACAGTCAGAACCAAAAAAATAACACATGCCGGTGGCTGAAGGCCCCATCTTTCGAAAAGTTGGCAGCGATGCCACAATGGAACCTACCTGGGGGCTCGTGAATACGAGACCGTTTGAATCTTTTCCATGTTATTCTTATAGATTGAACGCACACATGATTACCCCACTTTTTGCAAACCGTTGGCTCATCTCACTGCCGCCGATCTGGCTCGTCGGCATGGGCGCTCTTACTGCATCCTTGATTCTTATCGCACTGTGGGGGCTTCTGCGCATGATCGCACCACGAGCCGCTGCAGAGGCTAAAGCAAGTTTGCATGATGGTTTCCTCGGACCACTTGCATGGCTTCTCTTGGCCGCATCTGGAACAGCGATCGCCCTGACTCCTCTTGTCCCCGTCTGGGGCATAAGCCAATCACTTGGCCGTTTGCTCACTGTGAACACTTCATCAACGATAGTGACCATCGAGCCCGGGAGTGAAAGTAAAAAAATTGAACTTCCACTTCGACCACAAGAACTGGAGACCATTTCTTTCAGTACCGATCAACCCATTATGATCCGCACGCAAAAACCGATCGAAGGTTTTGCGCTGCTTAAAGTGCCAGATATCGATCTGGATCAACAATCGCAGTGGTCATGGGAAAAATCTGCGGGGAAACCAAATCCGTTTCTTGGCAAAAATGCGCAAATTGAAGCAACGAATCTGAATGATAAAAAAGGTGCCGCTGCAGCGAGCCTCACTATTAACTGGAGGCTTGTACCTGAGTTTCCAGAAGTCGCTATTCTTCCGATCACTACAGCAACGCTGCTGCTCATTGTTCTTTTATACACACTATTCAGACTCAGTATTCGCCGCGTTGCAGCTGTTGTATCAGCAACAATGAAAGAGGCTATCGGACAACCTATTTTTAGTGTCGCGATTATCGCGGGCATAGTTCTTTTACTGACATTTATTGTGATTCCTTACAACACGTTTGGTGAAGACGTGAAGATGCTGAAGGATAGTGGGCTAACGCTTGTCAAAATATTGGCACTACTCGTTGTCATTTGGACTGCAAGTGTCACTGTTTCTGATGAAATCGAAGGCCGAACAGCGCTCACCGTGCTTTCAAAACCACTGACACGGAGACAATTTGTTGTTGGTAAATTCATCGGACTATCACTCGTCGCACTCCTTATTTTTATGATCCTCGGGGCCGTCCTGATGTCGACCACAAGTCTGAAGGTGGTCTATGACGCTCGAGAATCATCAAAAACAGCACCCCTTTGGGCAGACTGCGCGACAGAAATGGTGACTGTCGTTCCAGGTCTTGTTCTTTCGCTACTTGAAACAATTCTTTTAGCAGCAGTAAGCCTGGCCGTATCAACACGAGTGGGGATGATTCCAAACCTTATTATTTGCTTCACGATTTACGTGCTTGGACATCTTGTTCCACTTATTGTTCAGTCAAGCGTTGGCAAACTCGCAATCGTGCGGTTTGTAGGCCGTCTTTTTGCTACTCTGCTACCGGTACTTGAACATTTTACGATCGAAGCAGCTGTCATCGGAGGCGTACCGGTACCATGGGGATACCTTGCATGGGCAGCAGTCTACGCAGGCTTATATTCAGCTATCGCTTTACTCATTGCACTTGTGCTTTTCCAAAACCGAGACCTCGCATAACAAGTTCTCGTGATTATTGGCAATAAGAACAGTGGTTCTCCGGCCGATATCGTGGCACAAGCGGGGTTGTTTAGCTGCCTTCAAATATCATCGAGCAATTCCAACAGTACCACTCAAGCCAACCTGCTCCGGCCGCTGCAAAGGTCCTCCAGTGGGCGTCATCTCGCCACCTCGTTCGTATCGAGAAACCGCCTCAGCAGAACCCTTCATGAAGAACTCTACGCCTTTGCCAAACCTTCGCTGCAAACGTGGGCCAAATTCAATACCAACAGTGCTGTGATTTTTTGCATGCCTCATCTGCGTCTTTAAGTCCAAACCACCAGCCACGGACTCACCTTCAAAATCAACTGATAGCCTGCTGGTATACCCTGATGGTCCATCTACTAACGAGTCGCGATTAGCCAAAACACCTGCTGCAATATTGAGGAAAGCTATTTCCTGTCCGACCTCTGCCGTCATGACGCCGGCGCCAGCTCTACTACTAGGCGGGCCCTTCACAAGAAACTCAAGAGACCCCTCTTCTTCAGAAGCCTCCTCGTCCTGAACTCGTACCCCCCCGAGTGCCTTTGCAACACAGTCGCCATTGAAATCTGGATCGAAGCCAAAGCCATCGAAAGCTAGCGGTTTTGGCATGTCTGCCGCACCATCATTTGCAACAGCTTGGCTTGCGCAGAACACGACAGCGGCACAAAAAAATAAACCGCATCCTTGAAGATACCCACGCGTATGTAGATCCTTTCGCGTATATAGCGCCACAGCCTTCCCCTTTTCGACAACAACATATGGGAACGTTTGAATCATCATCGTCACACTGATTCCACCTTCTACTGCTTTGTACAGGTTGTATCAATCAGGGTAACTCATACCCATGGAACCCAACAAAACGACTGAAAACCTTGCAAGCTATGCACTTTTTCGTATTTCTACAACGGACGGTGGAGCTCCAAGTTTTGTGCACTTAAGGGCATCAAGTACATGAGTTGCGACCTCGAGAGCAGCAGATCCAGCAGAAGCACTTACTCGAGGCTCTGTTCGCTCAGCCCAACAACGAAGGAAATCATCATGTTCAGCAGCAATTGCATTGGAATCCGGAACTGGCAACGCCTGATAAGGAAGTATCTGCTGAAAAAAAGCATCTTTGGCTACAGCTCGATCTCCGAGCGGAACTGAATCAGCAACGAATTTCCCAGCGGCTACTTCTTCGGAAGCCTTCACAACGCCGACCGTCTTTGCATTGAAATCTACAGAGACCATCGCATCCGTTGTCCACATCGAAAGCCGCCGACTCAAAACCGGATTAATTCGGGACGCCATAAGATCAGCTATTAAACCCGACCCAAAAGTAAGCCGTGCTTTCACAACGTCTTCATGCCCACCAGTGGCAACAATACCATTTGCTTCAATTCGCTCTAAGCGTCCTGGCTGTAAGGATAGAACGAGATCAATATCATGAATCATGAGATCAAGAACTACACCGACATCGAGGGAACGATATGTAAATGGGGCTAAGCGAGCAGCCTCAATAAAAGCTGGTTTCCCAGACTGCTGGCAGGCAAGAGCCCATGCGGGATTAAAGCGTTCTACATGCCCGACAGCAACAATACGGCCGTAGCGGCGGGCCGTAACAACGATTGCACGTGCATCCTCGACGCTTGCCGCAAGTGGTTTTTCAACAAGAAGATCAATTCCTGCTTCAAGCAACGGTTTCGCAACTTCTGCATGAAGCCCTGTAGGCGCAGCCACAACTGCCACATCAACTCGACCAATAAGATCTTCAGGGGACTCAAAGGGCTCGCAATCGTGCGACTCCGCAACAGTTGCAGCTACATCAGGTACTGGATCAACAACACCTACTAAGTCACAATCATCACGGCTGGCTAAAAGCCTCGCATGAATTTTTCCTAAATGCCCACAACCAACAACACCGACCCGTGCACCACTCATTTCGAATCTCCTAACAGTGATGATGTCACCACCAAGTACTATTTCCTACGTTGCTCCTGACACCCTTGCCGTTCCCGCCTCCGCAGCCAAGACCTTCTCGACAATCTCAGCATTCAAACGATGACCACTTCTGCGTGCTGTTACATCGCCGTGAAATGGTCTTCCTGAAAGAAAAAGATCACCAATAACGTCCAGAACTTTATGACGGGCGCACTCGTTTGGCCAACGCAACTCGTTCTCAAGCGGACCATCCGGGCCAAAAACAACAAGATCTTGCGTTGTTACAGTAAGCCCTACGCCGCTCTCTTGAAGCTTTCGAGCTTCTTCCTCCAACAAAAACGTTCGTGCCCCAGCAATATCTTCTCGGTAGCGTTCTGGCGTCACGACCACCTCATAGTGCTGTGGCCAGATTGACGAACCAGGATACTCCACAAAGTAGCTGACTCGCAGGCCGTCTGTTGTAGGTGGATGTACTTCTACAAATGAGCTACTTGAATCTTCAGCTATCGTGAATGGTGACTGTACAACAAGTGGCTCTATTAAACTTCCGCTCAAAGGCTGAACGCCCACACTGTCAATCGCCTCGACGTAGGCACGTGCTGAGCCATCAAGGCCGGGCAACTCAGCGGCAGTCAAGCCAACTTCACAGCAATCAATGCCGAGAGCTGACAACGCACTCAACAGATGCTCCACCATTTCCACGGCTACGTGTCCAACCTGAAGGTTCGTTCGTTTCGTTGCGGCAATTCGATTCTCTAGAGAAACCGGAACGCACGCCCCGCCCTGGTCCTCGCGTATAAAGCGGATACCCGAGCCAGCCGCACTTGGCCGTAACTCAACGCGATTCTCAACACCACTCCAGTAGCCTTTTCCAACGACGGCTACCGATTGCCGAAGGGTTTGCTGCGGCCGACTGACCACGCTCTTCGCCACGGCGTTATGCACCGCAGATGCGGCTCCCGTTGCAGCTTCCAAAACAATTACCCACCCATTAGTGAGGAATGAACCAACTTGGCTATCGAGATATCTGGTGACCTAAAGACGTACTTAGAACTAAGGAATCAGCCCAGCACGAGGAGCAACGGAACTCTCCAAGAGCCGCCGCTGCTCTCCATACTGGCAAAAACATTACCGATTGACAGGGGCTTGACCAGCCGCACTTGCAACGGAACCGGCGTTCAGCCTTGTCACTATGTCGGGTGTTATATCAATAGTCGTATCGTAATAGACGAGCGACTTGGTAATACTTTGCAGCACCTGATTACGATCCGCTCCATTAACCGGGTTGCCGTCAAACCGATGCACTACAGCAATCCCATGCTCCTGAGCAAATTTCGTTACCACTTGCTGAATCTCACCAAAGACTTCTTGGTACACAGCCGCTTCGCGATCCATAAAGTCTTTCTTTTGAAGTTGAGCCGTAACATTAAACTCGCCTTGAGCCTTGGCGACCTCTGCTTCAAGTTTCTTAAATTCAGGCGTACCGGGATTAAACCCCTTCAACTGTTCAACAAGACCGTTAATACGATCTCGCTCTGCTTTTAATCCATTTTCAGCAGCCATAACCTCATCCCGCATCTTGTCCATTAATGTTTTAAAGCGGGCATGATTCTTAAAAATGTAGCCAATGTCAATGACTGCCTGATGGGTAGCTGGAGGACGACTCGCGCCCTGAGCATGAACGGTATGTACAGGAAGACTGAGAACCATGCCAACAAACAGGCAAGCTAAGCTTCCATGGATTACTAAATGTCGCTTCACGAGATGCACTCCTTGCGTAATTGTCACGAGAAAACCGCCGTAACCGGACGCCTTTCCGGTAGGTTCGCGAGAACGTATATCTCCGAACGTGAGGAGGATACTGTCAGGCATGGCAATGTGGCTCAAGACCAATTCGATGCTTAAAAACAAGGCCCCTGCATCAGCGAGGGTCACCTAGCGTGACCGCAAGCGTGACCTCTTTGCCATTTCGGAGCACGACAACTTCAACAGTCTCTCCTGCCTTATGCTTACGAAGTGCACTATCAAAATCTTCAAGCCCAGTAATCGCACTTTCACCAAGTCTTACGATGACATCACCCCCTTCGAGGCCACCCTTGGCAGCAGGCGATGTTTTCGAGACACCGGTAATCGCGTAGCCCCCACCGGGTTTTGCAAAATCCGGAATGCTACCAAAGTAAGGTCGATCTCCACCGCCCCCCATGAACGGCTTCCCTGCGACCTCAATGTACTCAGGTGGCTCACTCGCCGTGGCAAACTCACGCACGAGGTTTGCAATGAGAGCACTGATTCTTGCCATTCCAGCATAGTTAACCTTGTCCGCCGTATCTGTCGGGCGGTGATAATCTGTATGAGAACCTGTAAAGACATGTAGAACTGGAATTTTACGGGCATAAAAACTTGAATGGTCACTTGGGCCATACCCGCCAGGTTCTTTTGCTACGCTGAAACCGGCCTTAGATCCAAATTGGTCAATGAGTTCGTCAAAGTTACTACCCGTTCCGGTGCCATGAATAATCAACTTGTCATCAACAAGTCGTCCAACCATATCAAGGTTGACCATTGCAGTGGTTTGCTCAAGTGGTAGTAGCGGGTTTGCTGTGTAGTAGCCACTCCCGAGTAATCCTCGCTCTTCACCTGCAAAGGCAATGAACAAGATAGTTCTTGGGAAAGGCCCCTCGGCTTGCAACTGTCTGGCCACCTCCAGCAAGGCTGCAGTGCCACTTGCATTATCATCCGCCCCATGATGAATGGCTCGCGTGCCAGGTGACAGAGAATTACTGTCCCCAAAACCAAGATGGTCATAGTGAGCGCCGAGAACAACCACATCCGGGGCACCGGACTTCTCTGCCCCAAAACCAACACCCGGAATACAACCGACAATGTTATCGGCATCTGTTTGCTGCCGCCGTATTGTCACCTCACCCCTCAGTCTCCACCCATCAAGAACCTGACTTTTCGGTTCAAGAGTCCTGTCGATCTCCGACTCAAACGTTGCAATCGGTGAATGCGTTGCCCGTTCAATCAGGTCAGCAACAACGCTTCGACTGACTTGCAAAACAGGCATTGCGCGACCGTTTTCACCACCACCAGCTCGGCGAAAGTCCATCAAAGCATCCGGTTCAGTTGCGGAAGCATCATTGCAAAACACTACCGCACCCGCTTCGTGTTCTGCTGCATTCGCAATTTTTCGGACGAGCGCCGCATGCTGCGTTGCCTGGTTACCATTAAAAACACTATGCGGGTTGTCTTTCTGGGGTTCTTGCCGCAACACAAGCAATGCCTTTGATACAGCGTTTTGCCCCAATGACTCATAATCATCATATTCCTGCGTTGGCGCTGTGATGCCATAGCCAGCAAAGGCAAGGGGCAAATCAAATGTTCCGCTACCACCAACTGCCAGTGGTGTAAAGGTTTTCCCTAGTTTCAGTGGGAGGCAAATTTCTACTGATCCATCCGCCGCGAGTTTTACAAACTCGGCATGGTTCGCCTGCTCTTTCGGCAAGACCGCCTCTAAGGTCATCGTAAAGGGCTGCTCTCGGATGCCATCAACGGACTTGAGGCCTATGCTCGCAAACTGCTGCCCTATCCAAGCTGCCGCATCACGAATTCCTTCGGTGCCGGGCCCACGACCCTCTCGCTCCGGAGCAGCAAGCCATGTCACATCAGACCGCAGCCGATTTTCTCGCTCGTTGGTCGCCACATCTAATCGCGGCTCTGCAAATGCAGCACTCATGGCGAACAAACAAATCGAGAGCCCACACCAACTTAAAAGTGTGATGGTATGCTTGCTCAACAACGATACAGAATTCCAGCGATTCGTTTCGTTTTGCCGAAGGCTCATTTTTCCGGATTCAGCACACCCCTTAAGCGTGATCAACTTGAGCGTGATCAACGGTCGCACCAAAAAATCTCGTGCCTGTGCCTGAAATACAGCCCGAACACACCTTGATAGCACCATTGGCAAGCTCATCATGACTCTCCATTGCACCACTTATCTTATGTCTTTAAACATCACATACACCATTTTAGCAGGGTCCAACAATGACGTGAAATCTTTTTTCACCGTACCTGCAGTTGTATCAAGCCAAGTCTCTGTACATATGCTAGAATGAAGAAAATGAGGGGTATGAAAATCGATTCTTCTGGGAGCTGATCTGTGCCCTCGCTGTATGTCATTCAAGGCCATGGCCACGGAAGCCACTTTGACCTTGCTCAACTTGCTCCGACTAGTGGCGAACAAACCATTGGCATCGGCCGTGAAAAAGGTAACAGCATTGCCGTAGAGGACCACGAAGCGTCCCGGAGGCATGCCGAAATCCGGAAACATGACGCTGCCTATCTTCTCGTTGATTTAAATAGTTCAAACGGAACTTTTCTTAACAGCCGCCGTATTTCTGAATCAGAGCTCCGGTCAGGAGATCGCATCCAAATTGGCCGCACGGTCTTCCTTTACTCCCGAGGAGAGAGCGGCTTCATTCCACCTACGAACGTTGAGATAGTCGGATCAAACTCCGAAAATGATGGCTCGCGTATCATTGCTGCCATTCCGGACAAATTAGGGCCGAATCTGCCACCTCTCCCTGAAGATGACACTCAAAATCACTGGCTTGCCCAGGCTCAAAATAATCTTGATGTGATGTATCGTACTGCACTTGCAGTGAGCCACACGCTCGATATTGATGAGCTTCTCGACCGAATACTTCAGCTCATCTTTGATTGGCTCGAAGCTGATCGTGGCTGCATTATGTTACGAGACGAAGAAAGCGGTCAGCTTGTTACCAAAGCACGCCGTGATCGTGAGTCTGGTGAAAAATCATCGATGACTATCAGTCGCACAATTCTTGACTACGTTCTCGAACGTCATGAAGGCGTCCTCACAAGCAATGCCCAAGGAGACGACCGCTTTCGTTCCGGGCAGAGCGTCTTGCGAACTGGAGTTCATGAGGCGATCTGTGTTCCGATGCAGGGCAGGTACGGTCAAATCGGTGTTCTTTACGTAGACACACTGACTCCATTGGGCCAAATTATGGCCGAAGGCGGCCAGCACTTCACAAATGAACATCTCAAACTTATGGTGGCAATTGGCCATCAGGCCGCACTTGCTGTCGAAGATACAACTTACTATTCAGCGATGGTGCAGTCAGAACGGCTCGCTGCTGTCGGGCAGACCATAGCAACCCTCTCGCATCACATTAAAAATATTCTGCAAGGAATTCACGGAGGAAGTTACCTTGTCGAGATGGGACTCGAAAAACAAGACCTTGCAGTAGCCGATAAAGGCTGGGGAATTGTAAACAGAAATCAGCATAAAATCTCATCACTCGTGATGGACATGCTTTCTTTCAGCAAAGATAGAAAACCTGACCCGACACCTTCGGACATGACGTCATTGCTTGTGGATATTGTCGAAACAGTAACGCAGCGAGCGGAAGATGCGGGCATTTCTATCCGCTGTCAAACACCTCCGGACTTCCCTATCCTTCTTTTTGATACAGAAGCTATTTCACGCGCTGTTCTAAATGTCGTAACAAATGCCATTGATGCCGTCGAAGAGCAGCCACATGGAAAAGTTGAGATCACAACTGCGATCGATGAAAAAAATGAAGTTGTACGAGTTGTGATTACTGACAACGGCCCCGGGATACCGGCAGAGACTTTACCGAATATATTCAATCTCTTTGTATCCACAAAAGGCGCCAGAGGCACCGGGCTTGGACTCACTGTAAGTCAAAAAATCTTGCGGGAACATGGCGGTGATATTTTTGTAGAAAGCACGCCTTCTCAGGGAACTTGCTTCACACTATCTTTTCCTCTCCTATCCAAAGAACACGCCACCAAAGGCAATCAAGGCACCGTGACCGACATGCAGTTGCCCTCTGATTTTGACGCATCCGTGACACCCTAAAACATTTGGAATCCTGCCAGATGTCATGACAACGATGCATGCTTCCGCAGCACGTCGAGCATCTCTTGAATATCCGCCGGAAGAGGTGACGAAAAAGTTACCCGCTCCCCCGTCGTAGGATGATTGAGGGTTAATGTTGCAGCGTGTAGTGCTTGGCGACAGAGAATAACGGGGGGGCTCTGTGGGCCACCAAAAAACTTTGATTCAATGGAAGAGCGTCCGCTGTAGAGTGCGTCCGCAAGAACAGGACATCCAATTGCTGCAAGGTGCACACGAATCTGATGTGTCCGGCCGGTCTTAGGAAGAAGCTTCACAAACGCGGCACCTTTGAAACGTTCAAGAACTTCAAAGCGGGTGACTGCTTCGCGACTCGTTGAATGACCACTGCGAACCGCCATCTTCTCCCTCTGGTACGGATGCGCCCCAATCGACAAGCGAATTTCATCCTGATCTAACTCCGGCTGACCCTGTGTAATTGCAAAGTACGTCTTCTCTACTGACCGATGTTCAAACTGCTTTGCAAGTATGTGATGCGATACGTCATTTCGAGCAACAACAATGACACCACTTGTGTCTCTGTCGAGACGATGAACGATTCCAGGCCGCGTAGGGCCACCCGCATGCGAAAGGCCCTCTTTCGTGACAGGTTTGGAATCCCTCCGCTCAAGATGCCACTTCAAGCCACCGGCAAGAGTTCCCTTCCAGTTGCCCTTTGCAGGATGTACTACCATTCCTGGTGGCTTATCCACTACCGCCATGACTTCGTCAATGAATACGAAATTGAGTGGCATTTCCTCGGCCTCAGGTCCACTCCGAGGAAGTTCTGGGACAGTAAAGCAGACAACTGACCCTTTTTTCAATTTTAAAGAGGCTTTGGCAGTGATTCCATCGACACGCACTGCACCGCGGTCAATTACTCGAGCGAGATACGAACGACTATACGTACGAAACCGTTGACTGAGCACCTGATCAAGCCGTGCACCAGCGACTGCCTCATCAACGGAAAAAGATATTTCATCGCCAGGATTCAGTGTTGAATCTGTGGGTTCGGTATCCAGCGGTCACTCCTCTGATGCACTTTCAGGTTGGGCTGTGACGTCCGCGTTGTTTTCCTCTGCGGGTGTATTCTCTTGAGTGTCTTTGTTCTCCAAAGGACTTGCTGACCGCTCGCTGTCACCTGGCTGATTCTCACCTGGCTGATTCTCACCTGGCTGGCTGTCTTTCGGTGTGGCAGATTCTTCTTGCACTGCATTGGCTGCTCGTTGTTCCGCAAACCAGGTATAGAAAGCTTTTGTTTTATCTCTACCGAGGTCTTCTGCATGCTCCGCTGCCATCTGTGCCATCGGGCTTGAAGGAAATTCATTGGCGACAGCTTCATACCCACGACGGGCCTGATCTAAATCTCCGAGGCTTTCACGAGCTTTTGCAAGCCCCATTGTCGCACGCTCTGCAACCATGCCAGTTGGTCGCTGTGACAATACATCGGCATACGCTGCAGCGGCTTGCTCAAGACGCTCACGAGCAACGTCATTGGCAGGGTTCAGCTTTGTAAAAAGTAGATCTGTGGCCTCCGATAATGTTCTGTCGGCCAGAATCAGTTCGGCCCACTGTGCTGCGGGCGTATCGGGATACCGGAGAATGACTTCTCGAAACCCTTCCTGATCCCCAGTTACAAGCGCAGAAAGACACGTATCCCAGCTTTCTGAGCGAGTCGCCTCCCAGCGAGCAGACACAAAAAGACCGATTAAAACGAGGGTAAGGCTACCGATGGCAACAGTAAGAATTGGTGTCACGTACGGACGCAAACGCTCTGAAAGATGTTCAACTCGCTCGGACAGGTCGTTTTCCTGCAATTCGTGCCGACGTTCCGACTTCATCGCGTTCTCCATTCGTGTATTTTTACCGCGCTCGCCGCTGTGTAGCGAATTCGCAAACTACCATTACTTCCACGCCAAATAGACGCTTCTTGAGGCGGAGCGTCAAGGTGACCCTAACAGTGTGGTAGAGTCCAACAATACTGACAGCCATGCCAACGAAAGAAACCTACTCAAACCACCGAACGAACCCTCATCGGGGCCTGAATCCTGCTCAAATGGAAGCAGTTCTTGCCTCCGTGGGCCCTCTTCTTGTACTCGCTGGAGCGGGAACAGGTAAGACCCGTGTTGTCATTTCTCGAATACTTCACCTCGTTCGACAAGGCACACCACCCGAACGAATTCTAGCGGTTACATTCACCAATAAAGCAGCCCGCGAAATGGTGCTGCGTATTGGCAGGAAATTTGACACAAAGAGTAAACCGCCGAAAGACAAAAACAAGGATTTTCAACCCAAAAAGCCTGAAATATCCACCATACATTCACTCTGCGTTCGTATTCTTCGTCGGCACGCTGAACGGGCTGGCTATCCGCAACGTTTCGTGATTGTGAATCGTGGGGAACAAGAAACGACTGCTCGGAGAGTACTCAAAGAGTTAAAAGTAGCTGAAGCAACCCTGCGACCAGCTGATCTTCTCGACCGCGTCAGCCGATGGAAAAGCCGCGGCGTTCGACCAAATGAGGTTTTTGATACCCTCTCTGCTGATGCCGATGATTCCTGGGATCTTGCGGCAGCAGGGTATCAGCGTTATCAACGACTCATGCAAGGTGTCGGTGCCGTCGACTTTGATGACTTACTTCTCCTTGTTGACCAGCTTTTCGAACAACATGATGCCATTCGAGAACAAGAAGCAACTCGCTTCGATCACATCCTCGTTGATGAGTACCAAGACACTAGTGGTATTCAGGAACGTATTCTTTCAGCTCTTGCCCGTGACCATAGAAGCCTCTGTGTTGTCGGTGACGATGACCAATCGATTTATGCATGGAGGGGCGCACAGATCTCTCATATTCTTGATTTCCCAACTCGCTGGCCAGGCGCCACAGTTGTTCGACTCGAAGAGAACTATCGATCAACTCCAGAAATCATTGAAGCTGCTAACCAGCTCATTGAATGCAATTCACGTCGGCACGGCAAAACACTTGTTTCCAAAGTTCCTTCAGGGCTGAAGCCAAGCATTGTGCAAGCCCAGGACGAAGTCGATGAAGCACGCCGTGTCACGGCCGATGTACAGGCCTTACTCATGGAACGATTCGCACCTCCGAATGAAATGGCTGTTCTTGTTCGGACTGGCGAGCAAACTCGTGTCTTTGAAACTGAACTACGCCACCGAAATATTCCTTACGAACTCATTGGAAGCCGATCTTTTTTCGACCGACGCGAGGTCAAGGATGTGCTGTCATTCCTTCGCCTCCTCGTTGACCAGAGCGACGATCTTGCACTTGCACGCATTGCAAATGTGCCACCCCGCGGTCTTTCGTATAACGCTCTTGAAAAAGCCCGCAGGAAAGCTTCCGAGGCAGGGAAAACTCTCTGGGTCACACTTCTTGAGCTGAAACAATCTGGACAACTGTCACCTGCCGCATCCACAGGTGTAGAAAAACTCGAACAACTCATCTCACTTGGTCCAGCAAACACCACGAGTGGACTGACGGCAGCCGATGCACTCCAACGAGCTTTAAACCAGGCACACTATCGGCAGTACCTAGAAAAAGAATTCGAGGATGAAAAAGAGCAGGAGGCACGCTGGCAGTCAGTAGAGGAGATTGTGAACGGATTAGCGCGATACGAAAAAGAGCATGGAAGTGCCGAGCCTGCAACAACTGTTCAGCGATATCTCGACGACCTTATTCTTGAGGTGACAGAAGCAGAACGGTTTGAAGAAGACAAGCCAAAAGGCAATGCTCTGAAACTCATGACACTCCATGCCGCAAAAGGCCTTGAGTTTGACTGTGTGTGGATGGTTGGCTTAGAGGAAAATCTTTTACCTCATATCAGAGCAACAAATGAAGGCCTCTCTGCAATCGATGAAGAACGGCGTCTTTGCTACGTTGGAGTTACTCGTGCTCGACAACGTCTTGTTCTTTCCCTTGCACTCACTCGCATGAAATGGGGCAAAGCAAAACCCTGCAAGCCAAGCCGGTTTCTCTACGAACTCACTGGCCAACCAGAAAAATTCAGCGAGGGCCCTGCAACGCCAAGAGAGAAAGTGGGTGCAAAACCACGGAAACGTCAGTCGCCAAAATAAGCACACACAACCACAACAAAGCCTCCGACTGCATCGAGTACTCAACAAGGCAGCCACAAATTATCGTGCTCAACTTCGAAACACGTCCGGCAACATTCCAACAAGGTTCCAGAGCCCTCCCTTCCCTTCCGAAATAGCCGCATACATGCCGGTAACACCCCGAGCGAGCTGCTCCCCCTTACGATGCCAAGGGAACCACGGCGGCGTCGGCCAAACTCGTAATGGCGCTCGAAGAATTGAATTATGCACCAATGGCAAAAACTGCGGGTTATGAACGCGCCCGATACCGCTCTGAGGGTCCTCGATAGTGCCACCTGGAAAACCGCCCCAAGGGACATTTGCTACAGCATACGCAAGCGCAGACCATGCATTGACGGCAACAACCCCGTATCGCAGATGCTCAATCAAAAGTTCAACTCGAGATGCATCGTGTGTCGCCATTCCATCGGGACGCGTTACGCTTGCAGCAAGTGTTCCGGGCAACTCGTGTACGAGGCGTGAAATTTCTGTACAAAACTCTTCAATTGAGTCTCCATCAACAGCCGTCTCAATTGCGATTGGAATGAACCATTCTTGTGCAAACCAATGTGGTTGATCATCCCGCTGAACATCTTGCAGGAGCCTCGGTTTCATGAGCCCACCTGTAATGGACTGACCCGTTGCCTTCTGATGGAGATCGATGGCACCTGGATACCAGGCTGGCCTTGCAGGCAAACTCGCAAGCCGCTGTTTGATACGATCAAGAAACTGTTGCCGTTGGGGCCAGTGTCGACTCGTCACGACAACTTTTGTCGCGATACAATTGAAGGATGAATTATTCGCTATTGATGCTGCAACCTGGTCTGCTTGATACAACAGGTCTTTTTCTGAATATTTTCCCGGAACAACAATCCACGGAGTGACATTTCCGAGTTCACACGTAATTTCCTTAGCAGCTAGCTCATTTTCATGACTTCGAACAATATTTCGGAATGTTTCCTCCCCCCCTGTGAGATGCATCGCAGTTACTTCGTTAGTTCTTATGGCGTCACTTACGAGTTCTGTATCGCCAATGACAACACGTAATAACCCCGCCTCTACAAGCGGCTTCAATGCAGAACGAAAAACTGTCACGAATGAGGCCTGCACTGGGTGCAGCTTGAGCAGAACAGCACGACCATATTCAAAGATTTGACTTATGGCATCAGCTGCAGCGAGGCCGGTAACATTACCTGCACCGAGTACGACAGCAACGCCACCAGAATATGGACGACGCTGACACTCTTCTTGCCACAGTTTCATGAATGTTTCAACACTCCCTATATTCGCACAACGAACAGTCGCTTGATGCCCTCGGAAAATTGTAGAGTCGTAAAGACTTTGCACAGGCAGCACGTCGATAGACAGCAACGAAGATGGTGTGCCGAATGGCGACTTATTGGCCTGTTCTTGCACATGCGTCACTCGAGGCTTCACTGAAACATCCGTCACACCCGTTTTGCCAATACTCCGCAAGGCCTGCTCAGTGAGAATTAAAAGACGCAGCGTCGCGATAGGACCAGTTGCACACTCCTCCGCCCGCAACATCGACAGAACCTCATTGCAGTCCACTACCCGGCCATCTGAGCCAACCGATTTCATTGCAACAGCAGCACGAACCCAGACGTCCGCCTGTTCACCAACTGCCTGAGCTGTTTTCTTCGCCAATTCTGCTCGCTCAACCGGAGCAATGCTCTTCCAACGATCCGCAGCTTGCGATAATCGTAAACATTCAGCAGTGACGTCAAACTTGCTCGAAACCATGATTCTCTCCACATGTTCGCGGGTTAGGCGGGCAACTTCTCTGAAGCACCAATGCCGAATGATAAAAGCAAAACACGATACTTAGCCATACATATGCCGGATAGCGTGCGTAGAGAGCCGCTCCTATAACAACTCACTGCAAACCACACTTATTTTCACTACTTTCCAATACAGTGACGAGAAAAGACCCGATCAAGAATATCGGTTCCTACCACTGCTCCAGTTACCTCACCTAATGAGTCAATAGCCTGTCGGAGAAGTACCGCAAGAAGGGCTTCATCCAACGAGATACCGTCACAACCTGTCATATTTTTTTGAACACGGGCAAGAGACTCACTCGCTTTCGAAATTCCAGCACGAAGCCTGATTGTGGCGGGTGTTTCACGATGTATTGCCGAAACGGCATCGTGTATTCGTTGCCTGAGTTCCTCTATACCGACGCCTGTTATTGCACTTGTGTGGACACACCCGCGACCGTCATTGGAAGCCTTGCCGCCACGACGTTGATCAACGCGAGTTGCAACAGAAATATATTCAGCAGCAAAATCACCCAAATCTGACTCGCCTTCTGAGCCACTCTCACGACAGGCGACAACCACATCCGCCCGACGAATTTCGTCCCTTGCTACTTTGTCAGCAGCCACGCTTACCTCTCGCTCAGCCAGAAAACGATCACTGGCTTCGCCCAGCACGCCTATACCTGCAAGATCGACAAGAACACATGTCACGATCCCTGCAGCATCACACAGCTCACCAGCAATCCAATCCCGAGTCGTTCCCGCTTCGTTTTCCACCAGCGCAATGTCATGTCCAATCAAGCGGTTAAAGAGACTACTTTTACCAATATTTGGTGGTCCAGCCAGAACCACTCGCGGCAGACCGGCCTGCCCACCGCTATCACGAGCCGCCAGCTGAACGGCAACACGATCGAGCTGCTCTCGCACATGTTGAATTTTTGGTCCGATTGCAGCCTCAGTGGTATCTGCAACCGGAACCGAATCCGGCGCAAGATCATCTGCGAAATCGATTGCAGCCTCAATATCTGCAACAAGGTCAAGCAGATATTCACGAAGCTCCTCGACTTTCTTCCCAATGCCTCCCGCCATTCGATCAAGTGCTTGAGACAGTTCCTGCGGCGTCCTCGCATCGACAACAGCGACAACAGCTTCTGCTTGCAATAGGTCCATCTTTCCAGCAAGAAAACTGCGTAGTGAAAATTCTCCACCGCGAGCTAAACGGGCTCCAAAACGACAAACTTCCTGAACCAGCGCTGCCTGTAAAGGAGCCGATCCAGGAAGTTGAACCTCGGCAACCGCGGCCCCTAGAGGCCCAGCGGGACCCGGCCAAAAAAGTAATGAAACGGGGAGCTCTCCCCACCTCGATCCCAACGAATCGAAATGGAATCGCACCTCTATATTTTGAGCCGCGTGTTGTTTCTCTGGTAACCGAAGTGGGTTTCCGTCTGCCAAAACAAAGAGTCGGGACAACACACAACCAAGACCCTCTCCTGTGAGCCGGACAATTGACCGAGCGGCTGGCTGCGGAGCCGTTGCTGGGGCAACAATAAGATCAGTCGTGGAGTCCATGACACCGTTGCTGTGTTACAAGCATATTGCCAACAAGGAGTTACATGTGGCAGTCATTTTCATATTACCGTCGTTTTCGACGCTTTCGCCCACCCGAGGATCGGTCGGCTGGCTTACTGCTTACTGCATCTACTATTGTTGGGCCACCTGCTCCAGCAAGTGCACTGCCTGGTTTTGTTGTTGGAAGTAAAAGCCGTTCAGCAATACCCCAAAGGCTTGATGCTATAAAATACAGACACAAGCCACACGGCACCTTGAAAAACATTAAGGCCATAAAAAACATCATATACTTCATGACTTGCTGCTGCATCTTCGCCTGTTCATCGACAGCGGGCGGCATGAAAAGTTTCTGCTGCCACAAAAAGAGCCCAATGGTAAGCAGTGGGAACAGATTCAGATATGGGCCAAGCCAGCCCTCTGGCGCGACTAAAAAGCCGGGCATAAAACTAGACCAATCGAGCATCATATCTGGTGCGGCAAGGTTCGAGCACCAGCGAATAGCCGAGGTAAAAAGCGGAGCCTGCCTCAGTTCGACATCTGTCGCCAATGAACGATACAGACCCATGAAGATTGGGATTTGAATGAAAACCAATAGGCATCCACCGGCAGGGTTATAGCTATGCTTCTTCCAAAGCTCCTGTGTAGCCATTGTCCGTTTCTGCGGATCGTTTTTGTATTTCTCGGCAATTGCTTTCATCTCTGGTTGCAGAACCTGCATTTTCTGTGATGACAACGCCTGCTTTCGGCTAATTGGAAACATTGCTCCACGAACAATGACTGTCAGTAAAATGATGGCAACTCCGTAGTTCCGAATGATGGCATGCAGAACGTGAAGAATTGCGATCATTGGCCGGGCTACCCAACCGAACCAGCCGTAGTACACAAGATCGTTCATGGATGCCTGCGGACGCCCAAACGTTGCCAGAAGATTTGGACGCTTTGGTCCTGCAAATATGTCGAACCGATGCGTTACTGGTACATCAGGTTCAAGTTGCAACTCACTTGATAACAATCGACAACTCACATTAACGAGTTTGCGACGAGCGGCTTCCGGCACATCACCAACAACTACTGATTGAACCTCTGCAAGCTGTGGTATTTCTGTTCCTTCAACCGCCGGAAGTAATCCACTTGCAAAATACAGAGCATCGACCCCAGCAAATGAAAGTGGCTTTTCGTCAAGAATTGCACTTGCAGCTTGCTCAGCATCTTCATCCGTTAATGTCAGCCCACTAATGAGATTCGATGGTTCTCCCACAAAACGCATTGCAACATCTCGAACACCAAGTGAACCCCATGAACGGGATACTCGAGCTGCGTACCACCATCCCTCTGTAGGAAGACCATTTGGACCATCGATGGTGTACTCAAGACGAGTCGTCTGTGGAGCCACAAACGACACCCTGAGTTGCAATCGATACCGACCTGCACGACCGTCATCTACCAGGCCCACCGGGTTGTCTGCAGCAGTTACCAGGCGATATTGTTTCACAACAACCAAGCCCTCGCTGAGAGTTCGACGAAACTCAATAGACATCCGATCATCTGCAACCGTTGCCTCCCAGTCTTTTTGTTCAAGCTTATTTCCGTCTATCTCACCGTCTTCCGGACGCTTTTTACCATCTCGGGATGCAATCGCTACACGGAAAGAGAGTGGATCGTGAAACCCTGCATTGACATCTACAACAGGAACCGTACTGAACTCTGGACGTATAACCTCAAGCGGACGCCGGGTTGCATTCACCTCCACAGTTTGCTCACGACCCAGTGATTCTCCCTGTGGCCGACGAAAGACGACCGGTAAATTCTGACCAGGCTTCAGACGAGCCAATACAGCGGCAAGACTTTTCGGGTCTGGTGTTGTTGAGTCAGACACCCGAACAAGAACATCTCCAGCCTTCAGCCCAGCATTGGCCGCCGGAGTGCCATCACCAACAACGCTAAGACGACACCCTTCAGGAACAACATCTGCGGCAAAGTGACCAATGTATGCCCCGCGATCGTCCTGATCGTGAAACTGCTCGCCAGCCAATTCAATACGCTCAACAGTCGCTCCACGGCTCGACAGCGTAACAAGCATGCCGGTTGGACCGACGGGATCAAGTGAACCCAACGAGAGATGACGCCGCGGCGATGATAATAATGCTGACTTATCTCTATCTGAAGACGATTCATTCGAGGACCCAACGACCGACTGGTTTTCAACAGAACGATCTGACTCCGGTGATGACGCGTCGGGGCTATCTCCAGCGTCAACCTTGTCTTTCTCTACAACCCTGTCTTGCTTTGCAATATCTTCATTACCAGCGTCAACGTCAGCAACCAGTGGTGGTTCTTCCGCTTGAGGAAACAGAATTGTGCGCATGACCTGGCTGCCGAGAACAGCAGCCAACGAAAGAGCAATAAAAACAGCGTAGCGTCGTTCCACGATGATCCAATGAAAATCCTATGGGAAAAACAGTAGTGTAGCCTGTTTCTGTTCGAATCAGGAGGGTGTCTTCCGATTTTTGTTTTTATTAACGCCCCACGAGGAGCCGATCCCCAAGGAAATTGTCCAGTTCTGGAATATTGTAAATTTTGTCTGAGGTTACCTTCATGTCGTACTTTATCCGTCGATATCGCACTGTCTCAAAATCTTCGACAATCACATAACAGGCTCTGGGGTCATTATCTCGAGGCTGCCCTACCGAACCAACGTTGACCATAGCCTTGGTAGCTGGCAACACCATCTTCACTTCAGTTGTGCCCGGCCCAACAGCCGCAGCTACGAACTCTGGGGCCATAGTAAACACTCCAGGAATATGCGTATGGCCCTGAAAGCACAGGCGAGTAATAAGTTCGAATATATGTTTGAGCTTGAGCGGATTATAAATGTCCTCAGGAAACACATACTCATCCAGAGGTCGCCTTGCTGAACCATGAACAAAGAGCATTTCACCTTCCTTAAAACTTCTCGGTAGTTCACCGAGGAAGTCAAAGAGGTTGTCTTCTGAGCGACGTACTCGCTGATCATGAGACTCAAGTTGATCACGAGTCCAACGTATCGCTCGTTCAGCTCCGACGTTAAATCCATCTGGATCAAACAGGGCACCTTGATCATGATTTCCAAGAATCACCTTTGCACAGCGATCACGAATAGTGGACAAACACTCACACGGATTGGGGCCATATCCGACAACATCACCAAGACAGTAGAGTGCGTCGACACCCTGATTATC
>ERZ1048872.1212-NODE-1212-length-22549-cov-23.564062_pt1 | contig 22549 bp, 26 predicted proteins | sample MGYA00383100_ERZ1048872 | MGnify/ENA primary metagenome ERZ1048872 (study PRJEB29581, sample SAMEA5548370) | metagenome | biome: marine; feature: coastal; material: water | depth 50 m | study: Short-term variability in the microbial, nano- and picoplankton...
CTTGCTCTAAGGCTGGCGTGCAGACCTCGCATGGGACATGCGTATAGGAAACTCCAAGCAGCGACAGCAAAAGGCGCACTTTGTAACTATTGCCCGAACTGGGCATGGAAAAGAGCTTCAAATCTGACAAGGGGATCTCCCGATGATTGTTTGGGTTGGACTATGCATTTTGCGTCGCGCGAGCCCAAAGGATTACCCACGGTTCATCAAGGCCCGCCATACCGGGGCCAGACCCATGGTGCGTGAAGAAGACGTCAAAGCCAGCAATTGACAAGAGGTCTTTCAGTTCGTCGGTTTGATAGTAGGAATAATATCGCCCGAGTTGGTCAACTCGATCGCCGGCGCCAATTTTCATACCCAAGTGCAGGACGGCATCCGGTTTTGAGATGCTTCTAAGTGTATTCAAATGGCGTGGAAATTCGGTTTTTCTGGCATGAAGAAGCGAAAAGTTTGCCCAAATTGCGTCGTACAGCACGTCAGTTGGCGTTTCATCGAAGCTTGCGACCTGTGCGGAGACGCCCTTTGCTATTGCTAGCTTGACCATTTCAGCAGATGCATCGGTAGCATCGACACTGAGGCCTTTACTCGAAAAGTAGGCAGCGCAATGGCCGGGACCGCAACCGAAATCAAGCACGCGCTGACCGGGTTTCAGAAAGTCGGCGAATTCTTTTAGGCAGGGCGTGTCCGCTGTACCAAGCTTGCGTTGATACTCGTCTGCAGAGTTATTGTAGAAATTTACGGTGTCGTCATGAACCATTGCCGATCATCCCACCTGTCGCAGCACACGCGGCACTTTGAATTCGACGTTTTCTTGGGCGGTTTCAATCAGTTTAACCGTGACATTAAAGCGTGACTTAAAGGCGTCGATGACTTCATTCACCAACACTTCTGGGGCTGATGCACCTGCAGTGATGCCGATGCTACTAATCCCGTCCAAAGCGCGCCAATCAATTTCTGTCGCCCGTTGTACAAGTTGAGAGTAGTTGCATCCCGCCTTGCGTCCAACCTCAACCAGTCGGCGAGAGTTTGAGGAGTTAGGCGCACCGACAACAAGCATTGCCGGGACTTGCTCAGCCATAGCTTTCACGGCTTCCTGGCGGTTGGTCGTTGCGTAGCAGATGTCTTCCTTGTGTGGACCCTTGATAGAAGGGAAGCGGGCGCGTAGTGCCGCTATGATGTCTGTTGTATCGTCTACAGACAGCGTCGTTTGGGTCACAAAGGCCAAGTTGTCGTCATCAACAACACTAAGCGTCGCAACGTCTTCGGGTGTCTCAACCAAAAGCACTTTGCCGTCTGGAAGCTGCCCCATTGTACCGATGGTCTCGGGGTGGCCATCATGACCGATCATGATGATTTGCAGGCCATTGTCATAGTGCCGAGCGGCTTCAATATGGACTTTGCTAACGAGCGGACAAGTCGCGTCAACGTAGATCATTTCACGCTTTGAGGCTTCTGCCGGAACAGTTTTGGGCACGCCATGGGCCGAGAATATTACAGGTCGATCGCTGGGGCATTGATCCAAGTCGTCGACGAAAATGGCGCCCTTAGCGCGCAGCCCATCTACCACAAATTTGTTGTGCACAATCTCGTGGCGGACATAAACCGGTGCGCCCCATTTCGTCAGCGCCATTTCCACGATTTTGATTGCGCGGTCCACGCCGGCGCAAAACCCCCGTGGGGCCGCTAGAAAAAGTGTGAGGGCTGGTTTGTCGCTCATGGGACCTCGCTGAAACTTAATGCGTAGATAAGTCAGCACAACGGGGCTGTAAATGAAGAGTGCTACAAAAAAAGCGGGCCGCGCGATCCCCAAATAATCGCGCGGCCGATTTGCCGTGAGTGGCAAATATTCTTATCCGTCGAAACCTGCCCGCTCTGGCGGTACTGGACGAGGGGGGCGACCTACAACATCACGAAGCTCTTCAAGCTCAATGAAGTTGTCAGCCTGGCGGCGAAGATCGTCAGAGATCATTGGCGGTTGGCTGCGAATTGTCGAAACAACCGAGACGCGGACGCCTTGGCGTTGCAGGCTTTCAACCAACGGGCGGAAGTCTCCGTCGCCAGAGAAAAGCACGATGTGGTCAACATGAGGCGCAAGCTCCATAGCATTTACTGCTAGCTCGATATCCATGTTGCCTTTAACTTTGCGACGTCCTTGCGAGTCTGTATACTCTTTGGCCGTCTTGGTCACCATCTTGAACCCGTTATAGTTCAGCCAATCGACGAGTGGGCGAATGGGCGAATAGTCGTCATTCTCAAGAAGTGCGGTGTAATAAAACGCGCGGAGCATCTTGCCGCGGCGCATAAATTCCTGCCGAAGCAATTTGTAGTCTATATCAAATTCCAAGGCTTTCGCTGCGGCGTAAAGATTGGAACCATCAATGAACAGCGCCAGCCGTTCGTCCTTATAAAACATAAAATATTCCTTCATAAAATCGCCTGATACGCCCATGAAATGAGTGTGAGTGGATTTCGGCCGCTCAGAACATGTATAGGATAAACCACAATTTCTATCTGACAAGAACATGGGAATCGATTGATGGTAAAAATACGTGCAAAAACACGAATTTTTCACGTTGCTTTCGGCGGAAACGTCGAAACGAGCCAAGGGTCGCCACAAAAAACAATCGAAACTGTACTGTCCAGTCTAGGAAGCGATGAGGTGCGAATCACTGGACAAAGCTTGCTCTACGACACGCCAGCATTCCCCAAAGGGTCCGGACCGAATTTTGTAAACGGCGTCGTTGAAGTCGTGACAGCCCTTTCGGCGCAAGAATTGTTGAAACGGTTACACGCGGTTGAAACAGAATTTGGGCGAAAACGCATTTCGCGCTGGGGGGCCAGAACTCTTGACTTGGATATCTTGACTTGCGGGCAAGAAATACTGCCAAACCCTGATATTTGGCAGTATTGGCACGATTTACCGGCAGAAAGGCAGCAAGTTGAGGCACCGGACACCTTAATCCTACCCCACCCCAGACTACACCAAAGAGCCTTTGTCCTTGTGCCGTTCAGTGATGTTGCCCCTGATTGGCGACACCCAGTGTTGGGTCAATCGGTCAATGAAATGCTAAAGGCGCTACCGGAGAATGTTAAAAATGAGGTGAAACCGCTCTAAAACCAGCCTTGTCATTGGCAAATTGCTGGATTAGAAGACGGCTTTCCACACGACCTGATTGGATTGGAGAGCTTCATGGCCCGCGTGACTGTAGAAGATTGCGTAGACAAGGTTCCTAACCGGTTTGAACTGGTAATGCTTGCGGCACACCGTGCACGCGAAGTTTCGGCAGGTTCGCCGATTACCGTTGACCGCGACAACGACAAAAACCCCGTTGTAAGTTTGCGTGAAATCGCTGACGAAACCCAATCGGCAGATAGCCTTCGTGAGCGCCTGATCGAGTCTAACCAGACACAGATCGAAGTTGACGAGCCAGAAGAAGATTCGATGGCTCTTCTAATGGGTGCGGATTCTGATGCGCCAGCTGAGGATGACATGTCCGAAGAAAAGCTGCTGCGCGCGTTGATGGACGCTCAGCGCCCACGCTAATTGCGTGGCCCAGCTTAAGGGGTCCTCAGACGCATGATTGCAGTTGATGATCTGATCGCGCTGGTTCGGAACTATAACCCAAAGACTAACGAAAAACTCATCCGCGAGGCTTATGCATTTGGCCTCGCGATGCATGATGGGCAATTCCGTCATTCAGGCGATTTGTATTTTTCGCATCCCGTTGCCGTTGCTGCGTTACTAACCGAACAACAGTTGGACGACGCGACAATTATTACGGCGCTCTTGCACGACACGATCGAAGACACGCGCGCGTCTTACAGTATAATCACAGAAAAATTTGGGATCGAAGTTGCCGATTTGGTGGACGGCGTTACAAAGCTGACCAACCTACAATTGGCGTCAAGTGAAACCAAACAGGCCGAGAATTTTCGCAAACTGTTCATGGCGATGTCCAAGGACCTGCGTGTTATCCTAGTCAAGTTGGCAGACCGTTTTCACAATATGCGGACCATCAAAGCGATGCGTCCGGAAAAGCAGGTCCAAAAAGCCCGTGAAACGATGGACATCTTCGCGCCGTTGGCGGGACGCATGGGTATGCAATCCATGCGCGAAGACCTTGAGGACATGGCCTTTAAGGTTCTGAATCCTGAAGGTCGAGCGTCGATCATGCGCCGCTTTGTGACGATGCAAAAAGAAACAGGCGACGTCATTCAAAAGATTACCAGCGATATGCGCTACGAGCTTGAGAAAGCCGGCGTCGAAGCGGAAGTTTTTGGGCGCGCCAAGAAGCCCTATTCGGTCTGGCGCAAGATGCAGGAAAAGGAAATCCCGTTTTCCCGCTTATCAGACATCTATGGTTTTCGGATAAACACGCATAGTGAGGAAGATTGTTACCGCGCGTTGGGATGTATTCACCAGCGTTGGCGAGCGGTTCCCGGGCGTTTCAAAGATTACATCAGCCAGCCAAAATCAAACGGCTATCGGTCGATCCATACAACGGTATCGGGGCGTGATGGTAAGCGTGTTGAAGTGCAAATCCGTACCCGCCAAATGCATGATGTTGCTGAAACAGGCGTGGCCGCACATTGGTCTTATCGTGACGGCGTTCGATCTGCGAACCCGTTTGCTGTTGATCCGTCCAAGTGGATCAGCACGCTGGCAGAGGGTTTCGGCGAAGAAGACGATCACGGTGAATTTCTTGAAGCTGTAAAGTTGGAAATGTTCCAAGACCAACGGTTCTGCTTCACTCCAAAAGGTGACGTCATCAAACTGCCGCGTGGCGCGACACCGATTGATTTTGCCTATGCAATCCACACTCGAATTGGAAACGCTTGCGTTGGCGCTAAGGTAGACGGTCTGCGTGTTCCATTGTGGAGCCGTTTGAAGAATGGCCAGTCGGTTGACGTGATCACGGCCGAGGGCCAGCGCCCTCAGGCGACTTGGCTGGACATCGCTGTTACAGGACGTGCTAAGGCTGCCATCCGACGTGCCTTGCGCGCCGAAGATCGCGAACGGTTCGTCAAGTTGGGTCATGCGCTTGCCCGGGCTGCATTTGAACACGTCGGCAAGAAGGCCACCGAGAAGGCCCTAGAGACCGCCGCTGCAAAACTGCGTCTTGAAGACCGCGATGAGTTGCTTGCGCGGTTGGGAAGTGCCGAACTGCAAGCTGGCGAAGTGGTGCGTGTTCTCTATCCCGAGTTGGACAAAAGCCCAGATAAGCCAAACGTAGATGCAAAACGTGCGGTTATCGGTCTTTCAGAAGGCCAAAGTTTTGAGCGCGCCAAATGTTGTCAGCCGGTCCCAGGTGAACGCATTGTTGGCATCACCCAAAGGGGCCGTGGTGTCGTGGTCCACGCAATCGAATGCGATGTGCTAACCGACTATTTGGCGGACAGTGATCGTTGGGTGGATCTGCATTGGCACTCAGGCCAGCATGCGCCAATCCATGATGTGACGCTTGAGCTGACGATTAGCAATGATGCAGGTGTTCTGGGGCGTTTGTGCTCACTCATAGGCGAGCAACACGCGAACATTTCGGATTTGAACTTTAGCGACAGAAACCCTGACTTCTACCGGCTGACTGTCGATGTCGATCTTAGGGACGCTGAGCATCTCCACCGTGTCATGACGGCGCTGGAAGCTGAAAGTGACGTGGCAGAAATATACCGATTACGTGACCCCGACAGGGAACGCGTATTGCAAAGGTCATAGCGACAGGTCACAAGCGAACCTAGAACACGGGGGTTCGAAATTTGGTCTTCAAACGACGCGAAAAACGGTCTTACGGACAGCTTATTGCGCATTTGGTTTATCCTCGTGGTGGCTGGACCCGGGCCGCATACTATATCCGACATCGTGTCAATCGGCTGCCCGATTCCCCCGAGCGTATTGCACGTGGAATTTTTGCGGGCGTCTTTACCGCGTTCACCCCATTTTACGGCCTGCATTTCATCTTGGCCTACCTTATTGCCAAGGCAATGCGTGCCAACGTGTTTGCAGCACTGACTGCGACCTTCTTTGGCAATCCACTGACCTATTTCCCGATTGCGATCGTTTCCATCAGAATCGGTAACTTCCTAGTTGGAACTGGCGGAGTAGACGAAGACAAACGCGGTATCATGCACAAGTTTGGGCAAGCGACGGACGATTTGTGGGACAACTTTAAGTCCATATTTACGCACCGCGAGGCGCATTGGGATCGACTGATAGACTTCTATGATCAGGTTTTTTATCCGTTCATGATTGGCGGTATAGTTCCTGGCGTGATTGCTGGACTGATTTCCTATTATCTTTCCGTGCCGGTTATTCGAGCCTACCAAAAGCGCCGCATGTCGAAACGGCGGGCCAAAATACGAGCTGCGCGTGAAAAATCAAAACGCACGGCTGACGAGGTCTGAAATTCGGTCTAGGCTTTGAAGAGTTTCAGTAAGTGGATTCGAAAATGACCAACGATCTTCGCCTTGGTGTGAACATTGATCACGTGGCAACTGTCAGAAATGCCAGAGGATCAGATTACCCCGATCCGGTTCGGGCCGCGCAAGTGGCCGAGAAGGCTGGCGCGGACGGAATAACTGCGCATTTACGGGAAGATCGACGCCATATTCGGGATGGCGATATAGAGGCGTTGATGGATTGCCTTGAAGTGCCTCTCAACTTTGAGATGGCCGCCACCCCTGAAATGCAGGCTATCGCTTTGCGCCACAAACCCCATGCGGTTTGCATTGTGCCCGAACGCCGAGAAGAATTGACGACGGAAGGCGGACTAGATGTCGTTCGGGCCCAAAATGGCCTTACCGGGTACATAGGCCCACTTCGCGATGTCGGTTGTCGGGTCTCGCTGTTCATTGGTGCGGATGAAGCACAGGTTGAGGCCTCTCACCGCGTTGGGGCGGCAGTCGTGGAACTGCATTCGGGCGCGTATTGTGACCTGTTTCATGAGGGGAAGATTGAAGAGTCAAATGCAGAGTTGAAGCGCATCGTGGATATGTCTGCCTATGCGCATTCGCTAGGACTAGAAGTCCACATCGGTCATGGTATCACCTTCGACACGGTAAAACCGCTTGCGGCAATTCCAGAGGCAAAAGAGCTAAATATCGGCCATTTCCTTATTGGTGAGGCAATATTCCAAGGTCTTGAAAGCTCAATCCACGAGATGCGCCGCCTGATGGACGAAGGGCGCGAAACCGATTTAATGGATTGATAACCTTCTTGTTTGCGAAGATTTCCAGTGGAATACTGAATTCACGTAAAAGGGGGACTATTATGAAACGGCTGGTATTAGGATTTATTGCAACATTGTTGGCCGGACCCGCGCTTGCCTTTCCGACGCTTTCAGATTGTGTTTGGCAGTCCTCTGCACAATATCTCGTTGAGCCATGGTCAGAGAATTCGGCAACATTCAGCAATGGTTTAACACGCATCGCATTGATCGAAACGGTCGAGCCCGCGGCTGGATCATACGGCCTGCTAATTCTATCCCCACCATTCAGCGAAATGGGCGAACGGCAATGTCAGGTCCTGCACGGCTTTTCTGGTTTATCGCTTGAAGGTATGAGAAGCGCCTATGACCCCTCCATTGGCCTCCAATTGGCGCTGACTGGCATGGTGTATCTTGAATCTGAAGGCGAATTCGCCTCTGCGCAGGTCGACATTATCATCAACCAAGCGACGGGTGCCATTGATCACTTCATAACGCCCTACTTCAATTGATCCTCGGTGTTGGCACAGATTTAGCGAATATCGACCGCATTGCACGGGTTCTTGATCGTTTTGGGGATCGGTTTCGCAATCGTGTTTTCACACAGACTGAACAGCGCAAAGCCGAACGACGTAAAGACATCGCCGGAACCTATGCCAAGCGCTGGGCTGCAAAAGAGGCGTGCTCAAAGGCGCTCGGGACTGGATTGCGTATGGGTATCGCGTGGAAAGACATGGCCGTCAGTAACCTTCGCACGGGTCAACCTGTCATGGAGGTCACAGGCTGGGCCAAGGAACGGTAGGACTCAATGACCCCAGAAGGCCACGAAGCCGTGATCCATGTCACCCTAACGGATGATCATCCATGGGCTCAGGCCTTTGTTGTGATCGAGGCACGGCCGATTCCCGCCACTTGACCTTGACACCTCAGTGCCCTGACCTCATGTAGCCTTCAAAGCCGACAGCGGAGAAAAAATATGCAGACTGAGGTCAAAGAACCCAATGCAATCGTCGAAACGATCAAGACCGTAGTATATGCATTGGTTATCGCGGGAATTTTCCGCACGATCTTCTTTCAGCCGTTTTGGATTCCCTCAGGATCGATGAAAGACACGCTATTGATCGGCGACTTCGTCTTCGTCAACAAAATGGTCTACGGCTATTCATACGCCTCGTGCCCGTCGATCCGCGTTCCTGCGGTGGGCATCAATGTTGATGCCGAAGATTTGTGTGGTGTTTTTGATGGCGACAACGGACGCTTCTTAGGCGGAGAACCTGAGCGCGGCGACGTTGTTGTGTTCCGCCATCCTGTTTCGGGTACCGACTATATTAAGCGTTTGATCGGATTGCCGGGCGATCGCATTCAGATGAAAGACGGCGTTCTGCACTTGAACGGTGATGCCGTTCAACTTGAAGACAATGGGGTATTCACCGAAGTTGCAGGTCCGCAGGGACCACAACAGCTTCGCCCTATTTGTGCGAATTCACCAGTTGGGACAGGCGGCGATTGCATCAAAGTGAAAATGTCTGAAACCCTAGCAAATGGTGTTGAACATTCCGTGCTGGATGTAACCACCCGCGCAACGGACAACACTCCAATTTATACGGTTCCAGCAGGCCATTACTTCTTTATGGGCGACAATCGCGACAACTCGACGGACAGTCGTGTTCCCCAGACAATTGGCGGTGTTGGCTACGTTCCTTACGAAAACCTGATCGGACGCGCAGATCGCGTCATGTTCTCATCTGCGGGTAAATCCATGCTCTATTTCTGGACTTGGCGCAGTGATCGTTTCTTCAAGAGGGTTGATTGAAACTTTCAGCGGACATGAAAGAATTCCAAAGCCGGATTGGGTATAAATTCTCCGATCCGGCTTTGCTTGTAACTGCGGTAACCCATTCATCGCGTTCGTCTTCCACCCGACCTGACAATCAACGCCTTGAGTTCCTCGGGGATCGCGTTCTAGGCCTCGTGATGTCGCAGGCGCTTCTGGAGCAGGATGTTGACGCAGCTGAGGGCCTTCTGGCCCCGCGGTTTAATGCACTGGTACGCAAAGAAACTTGTGCAGAGATTGCCCGAGATGTGGATGTTGGTAGCGTCCTGAAGCTGGGCCGATCAGAAATGATGTCCGGTGGGCGCCGCAAAATCGCGCTTTTGGGCGACGCCATGGAAGCCATCATTGCGGCCGTGTATCTTGATGGCGGCTTTGAAGCTGCGCAAGACATGATCCTGATGCTTTGGGGCAAGCGGATCAACGCAGTTGAGGCTGACGCCCGCGACGCAAAGACCTCATTGCAGGAATGGGCCCAAGCGCGTGGACAGCAACCGCCAAACTACTCTGAGATTTCTCGTTCGGGGCCAGATCACGCCCCCATTTTTACAATCCGATGCGAGCTTGAATCTGGTCAACGTGCCGACGCGCAGGCCGGATCAAAACGAATTGCCGAACAAGAAGCGGCGAAAACCCTGCTGAAAGAAGTGGAAAACAAATGACAAAAGCAGGCTTTATCGCATTGATCGGTGAACCAAATGCCGGAAAATCGACCCTGCTCAACCGCATGGTTGGCGCCAAAGTTTCAATCGTTACGCACAAGGTTCAAACGACACGGACCCGTATTCGCGGCGTCGCCTTAGAAGGCGAAAGCCAGTTGGTGTTTGTGGATACTCCGGGCTTGTTCAAGCCGCGCCGTCGTCTTGACCGCGCTATGGTTGCCGCCGCTTGGGGCGGGGCTGCTGATGCGGATATCATCGTTTTGATGGTTGAAGCGCATCGCGGCATCACCGAGGGCGTAGAGCGTATCCTTGAGGGTCTACAAGACGTTGGGAAGGGCCGCACAGTTGCGCTTGCGATCAACAAGCTCGACAAAGTCAAAGCTGAAGTTCTTCTCAGCCTGACTAAAGATTTGAACGAGCGTTTTCCGTTCACCGAGTCCTTTATGATTTCCGCTGAAAAGGGCTATGGGGTTAACGATCTGCGCACATGGCTGGCCGAAAGAATGCCCGAAAGCCCTTGGTTGTATCCTGAGGATCAGATTGCCGACCTGCCTATGCGCATGATTGCGGCAGAGATGACGCGTGAAAAGCTAACCCTACGCTTACATCAGGAATTACCGTATCAACTGACGGTCGAGACTGAAAACTGGCAGGAACGAAAAGACGGATCCGCCCGTGTTGAGCAGATCATTTACGTCTCACGAGACGGTCACAAGGGCATCCTTCTTGGTCACAAGGGCGAGACCATCAAAGCGGTCTCAAAGGCTGCGCGTGAAGAGTTGTCCGAATTTTTGGGCCGCAAGATCCACCTGTTCCTGCAGGTTAAAGTGCGCGAAGGCTGGCAAGAAGAAGCTGCTCGATATTCTGAAATGGGTCTCAACTTTAAAGACGGCAACGTTTAATGCGACTGACCTCCGAGTTTTGGGTGCAGGCCTACCTGACTCGACTACGGTTGCATGAAATTCCAGCGTTTGTGGTGTCGCATGGCGACGACACGGCCGGGACGGTTTTGGTCAAACTGAATACATTGGACGGCCAAGCGACGCTGTACCAGCGGGTATTTGATATCCTGAACGATCAACGAAAGTGGGATGTTCTTTGTGAAGGCGACGAACGAAGTGTCGATGAGGCATTGTCCCGTCAGCGTGGCTTTGATCCTGACATCTGGGTGATTGAAGTCGAAGATCGTCAGGGCCGGCACCTGTTAGATCAAGCCGGCCTCGCGGACTAGACCAGCATAACTGCGCTTTCTTCTTGCGAGTTAATCCGCCCGCGAAGATACTTTCAAACACGTTACGAAAGGAACCAAGCGTGGAGTGGCGCGAAGAAGGATTGTTGCTAAACATGCGCTCGCACGGCGAGAGCAGCGCAATTGCGTCCGTATTTACGCGCGACCATGGTTTGCACTCGGGCATTGTCCGTGGGGGGCAAAGTCGAAAGATGGCCCCCTTGCTTCAAAGTGGCGCTCAGTTGGATTTGACGTGGCGCGCACGGCTTGAAGACCATTTAGGTTCGTTTGTTGTTGAACCCATTCGCAGCAGGGCGGCCGCTGTATTGGGAAGCCGCATGGCGCTTGCTGGGGCAGGGGTCGTGGTGGCGATGCTGCAATTTGCACTGCCTGAACGCGAACCACACAAAGACCTTTACGACAAAACCCTGCCTTTGATGGACTTGCTTGGGCAAGACGCGATCTGGCCATTGGCCTATCTGCAGTGGGAAATGTCCTTTCTAACCGAATTGGGCTTCGGCTTAGAGCTGGATAAGTGCGCAGCGACTGGGATGCAGGATGATCTCGCGTATATTTCGCCAAAATCAGGGCGCGCGGTCTCACGTACTGGGGCTGGTGAGTGGGCGGATAGAATGCTTCCGCTTGTGCCCTGTATGAAGGGTGAGGGCGAAGCTGAAGACGCAGATATCCTAAGCGCACTTGAAACGACCGGCTTTTTCCTGAAAACACGTCTTGCAGAAGGACAGGTCGGCAAACCGCTTCCAGACGCAAGGGGACGGTTTTTGGACGTCCTAAGGAAAAGGGCCAAATCGTGATCGACAAGTTAGAAATGTACCTCGCCTTGGCCAAGACCCGACATTTCGGAAAGGCCGCGGAAGAGATTGGGGTAACGCAGCCGACGCTCTCGGCAGCGATCAAGCAGCTAGAAGAACAGCTTGGAGTTATGCTGGTCTATCGCGGATCACGGTTCAAAGGGCTGACGCCCGAGGGGAAAAGGGTGCAGGAATGGGCCCGCCAAATTGTTTCTGATGCGCGCAGCATGAAAGAGGAAATGCGATTTGCCCGCCAAGGTTTGTCAGGCAACCTGCGATTGGCGGTCATACCCACGGCCTTGACCGCTTCATCACAATTGACGGCTCACTTCGTTCAGCGACACCCAAATGTCCGCCTGTCCATTCTTTCGCGCTCGTCCACGCAAATTCTTGAAATGATGGATAATCTCGAAATTGATGCGGGGATTTCTTATCTCGACGACGAACCGCTTGGTCGCGTTGTCTATGAACCGCTTTACTCTGAGAAATACGTTCTCGTCTCGTCTAAGCCAATACCGGAAAAAAGCATTCGTTGGGATCAGTTGGGTGAGCTTCAGTTATGCTTATTGACGCCCGACATGTTGAACCGTCGCATTATCAACCTTCATCTCAAGAATGCTGGCGTGCAAGTGCACCCCGAGATTGAAGCGAACACAATTACGGTTTTGATCAGTCATGTGCTGAGCGGCGGATGGGCCACCATTCTACCGGTCAAAGCGGCCGAGATTTACCTATCTGGCATGCCGCTCCACGCGGTGCCAATTACAGATCCCGACGCAAGCCATCGCGTCGGGTTAATCGCGCCCTATCAAGAGCCGCACACACCAGTCATCGCGGCACTTTTACAAGAGGCGAAGACTTTGGCGCGCAAATGGGCCAAGCAACCTTAGCTTAGCAAGCGACGCGCAATCACCTGCGCCTGAATTTCTGCTGCACCCTCAAAGATGTTCAGGATACGGGCATCACATAGAATGCGGCTGATCTTGTACTCTAGCGCAAACCCGTTGCCGCCGTGAATTTGCAGGCCATTGTCGGCGGCTGCCCAAGCGACACGCGCACCGAGAAGCTTTGCCATGCCTGCCTCAAGATCGCAGCGATGACCGTGATCCTTTTGCCAAGCCGAGTAATAGGTTAACTGACGTGAAATCATGATCTCTACCGCCATCATCGCGAGTTTGTTAGCAACGCGCGGAAAGCTGATGAGGGGTTTACCAAACTGCTTGCGATCCTGTGCGTACTGCATGCCAACATCAAGTGCCGCTTGTGCAACGCCAATGGCGCGGGCAGCCGTTTGAATGCGGGCGGCCTCAAATGTACGCATTAATTGCTTGAAGCCTTGACCTTCTTCACCACCAAGCAGGTTCTCACCCTTTACGTGGAAATTGTCGAAAGCCAGTTCGTATTCCTTCATACCGCGATACCCGAGAACTTCGATCTCGCCGCCCGTCATACCTTCGGTTGGAAATGGGGCTTCGTCAGTGCCGGGTGTTTTCTCAGCAAGGAACATTGACAGACCACGGTGGTCGGTTGAGTTTGGATCAGTGCGGGTGAGCAACGTCATGACATGCGTCCGCGCAGCGTGAGTGATCCATGTCTTGTTGCCGGTCACTTTGTAATCGCCGTTTTCGTCTTTCTCGGCGCGCGCTCTAAGCGATCCAAGGTCTGATCCTGTGTTTGGCTCTGTAAACACGGCAGTCGGTAAGATTTCAGCACTCGCGATTTTTGGTAGCCACTGCTCTTTTTGTGCATCCGTTCCGCCGCATTCGATCAGCTCTGCCGCGATTTCGGAACGGGTGCCCAGGGAACCTACGCCAATGTAGCCGCGCGAAAGCTCTTCTGACACGACGACCATTGAGGCTTTGGATAGGCCGAAACCGCCGTATTCTTCAGGAATGGTCAATCCGAACACGCCCATTTCAGCAAGTTCTTCAATGATCTCCATGGGGATCAATTCGTCATTGAGGTGCCATTCATGGGCAAACGGCTCAACTTTCTCTACGGCGAAACGGCGAAATTGCTCGCGGATCATCTCAAGCTCATCATCAAGACCAGTTGCCCCAAGCGTGGTGTTGGCGATCTGTTCCTGCATTAATTCGACCAAACGCGATTTTGCGGCCTGACCGGTACCCGCAGCGATAAGCTGATCAATCTCGGGCGTGTTCAGGGTTGCAGCGTCTGCGCCAGTATCTTGAAGGCGGATAATCTCGCCTTGGCTCATCGGGATGCCGCCACGCAATTGCGCGAGATACTCGCCGAAACCGATTTGAAGCAAAAGGTTTTCAATTTCACCTAGCTTGCCATCTGCCTGTAGACGTTCAGCCCATTTGTGCATTTGGCGAAGTGCTTCCACATAGGTCGCAATCCAACTTAGGCCGTGGGCGGCGTTTTGGTGCTCTTCGATTAAACCACCGCTAACGCGCCCGTCTTTTGTGACGATCTCGCGGACCGAGGACTTGGCTTGCTCAAAAACAGCCTCGGCGGGCGTGATAGCCTTGCCGGCAAGTGTCAACAGATCGGGAAGAAGTGTGGCTTGGGTCATTGATATATCCTGTTCGTCATGCGCCAACAGACGCGTCTTTCTACGTTGCAGCATGTAATAATTCCTTTGCACCTGCAGCGCAACAAAAATGCGCAAATTTATATACTATTGTTCAATAGTTGCGCGCCCACTGCCGCTGTTCCCAAAGCAATGAACCTGCTAACATTTCCTCATGACAGGAATACTGCCCGTAACAGATCCAACCCTATTGGCACTGATTTTTGCAATCGCTGTGTTTGCTGGGATGGTCAAAGGAGTGGTAGGGTTTGGAATGCCCACAGTCCTAATTTCGGGCTTGAGTTCACTGATATCCCCAGAAATTGCCCTGTCTGCTATGATTGTCCCGACCTTGCTGACCAACCTGTGGCAGGCACTAAGACAAGGATTGGATGCCGCTATCGCTACGGCGCGTCGTCACTTGCGGTTTTTGATTTCGGGGGGCGTTGTTCTTGTCGTATCGGCTCAGTTTGTTCCGCATGTGGATGCTACCGCATTGCTGACGATCTTGGGCGTTTTAATCTCTGGTTTCGCTGCGATGCAGCTATTTGGATGGCAACCCAAATTGAACAGTGATTCTCCATCAAGCACATATCTTATGGGCGGCTTGGCGGGCGTGATAGGAGGGGTCTCAGCAGTTTGGGCCCCGCCAACAGTCGCCTATCTGTCGTCGGTTGGAGGGTCAAAGCACGATCACATAAGGGCGCAGGGTGTCATCTATGCCTTGGGCGCCGTGGCATTGACCGTCGCCCATAGTTTTTCAGGCGTATTTAGTACACAGACCGCGCCATTTTCAATTCTTCTTGTCGTGCCAGCACTGCTGGGGTTGATGGTTGGCTTTTCTATTCAGGACAGGATCAACCAAGTTGTATTTAGGCGGGCGACCCTCTTGGTGCTGCTGATCGCAGGTCTCAATCTTTTACGGCGTGGAGTTTTTGGGTGAATTTGTAATGCCGATTTTTTTGAGGAAGCGCTAGATGCCAAAATATGCAGCCTTGCTAAGAGCCGTCAACGTCGGCGGGACTGGCAAATTGCCCATGGCCGATCTGCGCGCTATGTGCGAACGCCTAGGTTTTGAAGCGCCAAAGACTCTTTTGGCGAGTGGGAACGTCGTGTTTCAGTCAACGCAAAAACCAGCTGAGGTTTGCGCCGTGTTGGAAGCAGCTTTAGCGGAACATGCGGCTAAACCAGTTGGGGTTTTCGTTTATGATGAGGCTCAAATGCAGATCATTCATAACCAACATCCATTTCCCGATCACCCTCCGAGCCAATGTGGAATACTCTTCATTGATCAAATGCCTTCAGTAGTCGAAATGGCAGAGCCAAAAGGGCTTAAAGACGAAGAAATCGTCGCGGGGTCGATGGCTATCTATCTAAAGTACCCAAATGGCATGGGACAATCCAAGCTGAAAGCGCCGGGCGCGGACCGAGGGACCATGCGCAATTTCAATACGGTTGTGAAATTGTTGGCCCTCTTAAAGGAATAAAGCCCCGACATTTGTCAGGGCTTTATGCAGGTTTAATTGTATATTGGGACTAGCCTAAAGCTGCTGCTTTTACGTCCTCGTCTATATATGGAACGTACTGCTCAAAATTGTTCGCAAACATCTGAACAAGCTTTTGGGCCTGATTGTCGTAATCCTGTGGGTTTTCCCATGTACGGCGTGGGTCTAGAAGAACCTCAGCAACCCCAGGAACCGATGTCGGCACAGAGAACCCGAAGTTTGGATCTTTGCGGAAATTCGCCTCGGCCAATTGGCCGCTTAGGGCAGAGTCTAGCAATGCACGCGTCGCGCGGATCGGCATACGTGAACCTGTCCCATATGCGCCACCTGTCCAGCCGGTGTTTACGAGCCAACAAGTTGCACCATGCTTGGCGATCTTTTCGCGCAGCAAGTTGCCGTAGACCTCAGGGCGGCGCGGCATGAACGGCGCACCAAAGCAGGTCGAGAATGTCGGCTGTGGTTCGGTGATGCCACGCTCAGTACCTGCAACCTTGGACGTAAAGCCCGAGAGGAAGTGATACATGGCTTGCGCAGGAGTCAGTCGAGCAATGGGAGGCAAGACGCCAAAGGCATCACACGTCAACATGATGATGTTCTTGGGGTGACCGCCAAGAGAGCTGTCAGAAGCATTTGAGATGTAATCAAGCGGATAAGCGCAACGCATGTTCGCCGTCAGGCTGTCATCTTCGAAATCAAGCTCAAGCGTTTCCTCATCAAAAACCATGTTTTCGATGACCGTGCCAAATTTATGTGTGGTCGCGTAAATCTCAGGTTCAGCCTCTTGCGAGAGGTTGATGGTTTTTGCGTAGCATCCACCCTCAAAGTTGAATGTACCACGGCTTGACCAGCCGTGCTCGTCGTCGCCAATCAGCTCGCGATCAGGTGAAGCCGACAAAGTGGTCTTGCCAGTTCCGGAAAGACCAAAGAACACCGCAGTATCAACAGGGTTGTTGATCGCATGGTTCGCCGAACAGTGCATCGGCATGACGCCTTTGTCCGGTAGCAAATAGTTTAACAGGGTGAACACGGATTTCTTGTTTTCACCAGCGTACTCAGTGCCGCCGATCAAGATCATCTTACGCTCAAAGTTCATCGCAATGACGGTTTCGCTTCGGCAGTTGTGACGCTCTGGGTCAGCCTGAAAACTTGGGCAGTTGATTACAGTGAAGTCCTGTTTGAAATCATCCAACGCTTCGCGCTCTGGGCGGCGTAGCATGTGGCGAATGAACAGACCGTGCCATGCAAGCTCAGTCACCATACGTACGTCGATTGAGTATGCTGGGTCGGAACCACCAACAAGATCTTGAACAAAATAGTCGCGCCCCTTCATGTGGGCTAGCATGTCTTCGTAAAGGTTATCGAAACCTTCAGACGACATAGAGGCATTGTTGTCCCACCAAATAGTATCAGCGACGTCGGCAGTTTTAACGACGTGTTTGTCTAGAGGTGAGCGGCCAGTGAACTTTCCTGTGCTAACAAGAAATGCGCCACCAAGACCTAGTTTACCTTCTTCCCGTTTCAGGGCCTGCTCCATGACTGCAGGCTCAAGAAGGTTATAATAGACATTCCCCAGACCTTCGATCCCGTGATCTTCAAGTCGGTTATTCGGGTTTACCCGTCCAAATGTCATTTTATGTGCGCTCCTAATTGCCGCAGAGAATTCGTGGTTCAGCGAGAAGTTTCCTTTTCGTATCACGGTATTAACACGAGCCTTATAAAGTGTAACCGGTCGCAGGCGCACAGTTAGCGCAAACCTGTGTTAGTTAGCGATAACAATGCGCGGATAGGAAATTTGATTTCAAAAACTTAGCTCAATATTTACGTTGATTTCGTCTGCTCGAACCAAGCAAATTGCCTGATTCGCAGATAGCAGTTGATCAAATGGCTTAAAAAGTACAATATCAGCAAAAAAATAAGGCAGGCAAACACAACAAGAGCAAGGAGCGGTTCCATGTCGAGAATTGCGCTGGTGGATGACGATCGTAACATCCTGACGTCCGTGTCTATGACACTTGAGGCTGAAGGGTTCGATGTCGAAACCTATAATGACGGGCAGTCGGCACTCGATGCCTTTAACAAAAAACTACCGGATATGGCAGTGCTGGACATTAAGATGCCCCGCATGGATGGCATGGATTTGTTGCAACGTCTTCGTCAGAAGACCGCAATGCCAGTTATCTTCCTGACGTCCAAAGACGACGAAATTGACGAAGTTCTCGGCCTTCGAATGGGCGCCGATGATTACGTTAAAAAACCGTTTTCGCAGCGTCTTCTGGTTGAACGAATTCGCGCTTTATTGCGCCGTCAGGATGCGATTGCATCTGATGAGGTCGGTCAGACCGAAGAAACCAAGATCATTACCCGCGGGCATCTAAATATGGATCCATTGCGGCACTCGGTTTCTTGGAAGGGTAGGGATGTCTCGTTAACTGTGACAGAATTCCTTTTACTTCAATCACTTGCGCAACGTCCCGGTTTTGTAAAAAGCCGTGATCAGTTGATGGATGTTGCCTACGATGATCAGGTCTATGTAGATGACCGAACTATTGATAGCCACATTAAGCGTCTTCGTAAGAAAATGCGTACCGTAGATGACGACTTCTCAGCGATCGAGACGCTCTATGGTATCGGCTACAGATACAACGAAGAGTAAATGACAGCCGTCGACCCGGATCAACGCAACGCAATCGCACGCCCCAGAACCGACGATGTCGTTCTGGGCGACGATTGGATTGGTCCGAGCGACGCTATTGATCGAGAACTACGCGCTGGCAGAAAACGACGAGGGTTCTTGTCGCTGAACAGTTCTCCGCTGGCGCGCAAAATCGTCACTTTCAACCTCATAGCGCTCGCCATTCTTGTGGCGGGCATTTTGTATCTCAATCCGTCGCGTGACAGCCTAATCAGTCAACGTGCGGATGCTTTGGCCACGGTTTCGTCGTTAGTCTCTGACACGATCGAAGCACGACTTGAAGCGGATCAGAATGATTTGGTAAGCGGCGCACAGACGCTGATATCGGACCTTGCGCTGCGTGGTACGAACCGAATTTTTGTATATGCGCCGGATGGAAATCTATTGGCTGAAGCATCTACAGCTTCGACAACCACTCCTTTCGCGAGCTCTGAACGGTTCCTGATAACGGACACCTTGGACAAGTTGCGCAATTGGGCGCTCGGACTGGCGAACACACCAGCCGTGACCGAAGGCTTGGGTGTTTCACAGGATGTTTTGGCAAAAACCGTTGGCGAAACGGCCCTGAATGGAAGCATTCAAGTCGTAACATCCAAAAGCCTAGACGGTGGATCGTTGTTCGCCGTGGCGTCGCCGATTGTATTGAATGGCGAGATCGTGGGCACCATTGCGATCACCACCAAAGATGCTGCCATGGACCGCATGTTGCAGCGCGAACGTGAACAAGTGCTTAAGATCTTTCTTGTGGCGATACTGGTGTCGATTGGTCTCAGCTTGGTTCTGGCGTCTCTGATCGCTAACCCGCTGTCTGATTTGGCTGACGCTGTTGAGGTCGGCAACGACCGATCAAAGAAGGGTGGCGTCGCCCATAACCGCATTAGAATTCCTGACCTGACAGCCCGACCAGATGAGATCGGGCGACTGTCCGGTGCGCTGCGCGGAATGGTTGGCGCTTTGTACGAACGTATTGAAAGCAATGAACAATTCGCGGCAGACGTGTCGCATGAAATCAAGAACCCTCTGGCCAGTTTGCGCTCAGCCGTGGGTACTTTGCGTGTTGCAAAACGCGACGATCAGCGAGAGCGTCTGCTGGACGTGATTGATCACGATGTGCGCCGTCTCGACCGTTTGGTAAGCGATATTTCAAACGCCTCTCGTTTGGACGCCGAACTGGTGAAAGAGGAAGAAGAAAGCTTTGACCTTGGGAAGATGCTTCAAAACTTAGCGGATTACCTTGGTCAGGAAGCAGGAAATAAGGGCATCGATTTCATCTCGGATCTGCCAAAAACTCCTGTGATGATGCGCGGCCTTGAGGCACGCTTGGCGCAAGTCTTCGTTAACTTAATCAGCAATGCGACAAGCTTTTGCGAACAGGGCGATGCGATCCGCCTTTGGTGCCGTGTCAACGACAGCCGCGTTCTGGTCGTGGTCGAAGACACTGGTCCCGGTATCCCCGAGCAAGCTTTGACCAAGGTTTTCAAGCGGTTCTACTCTGAGCGTCCAGAAGGCCAGTTTGGCAATAACTCCGGTCTCGGTCTGGCGATCTCAAAGCAGATCATCGAAGCACATGGCGGAGTGATCTGGGCTGAAAACATTCGCCCTACGGCCGCAGACATAACCTCTGAACCGCTTGGCGCACGTTTCGTCGTGGGCATGCCGCTATAAGCTGGTGGCGGATCGTTCCGAAATCTCCAAAAATCAAACTGATCAAATTTGGCATGCATCTTGCGTGGCCGTTGCAGGGCGCGGACTGCTAATTTTCGGTCCTTCAGGCGCAGGCAAATCGTCTCTCGCGCTCGATCTCATGGCTTTGGGCGCGACGCTTGTTGCAGATGATCGCGTGATACTGTCTCAAGCTGCAGACCGTATTAAGGCGAAAGCGCCTGACACTCTAAAGGGATTAATCGAGGCTCGCAGTGTCGGCATCCTCAAATCTGAGTATTTGGAGCAAGTTTACGTTGACGTGATCGTAGATATGCAAAAAACTGAACACAACCGGTTGCCAGAGTTTCGGACACTTGAAATTCTCGGGCAACAAGTTCCGTGTTACTATAAAAACGAAAGCCCGTCATTTCCGGCAGCGCTTTTGCAACTTCTCAAGGCAGGTCGCCACGCATGAATGCCATTGGCACAAAAACGCAAAACACCCAAGCAGACCAAATGCCGAAGCTTGTTTTGGTGACCGGCCCATCTGGGGGCGGTCGCACCACGTCGATTAATGCGCTTGAGGACATGGGCTTTGAGACGATTATCAACATGCCTTTGCGCTACATTGCGCGCTTGCTAAAAGACGACCCACCCCACGGTCATACGGCATTGGGCTTGGATATCCGAAATCGGGATTTTAGTATTGATGGTGTGTTGGATATCTTATCCGACCTAAAGCAAACCACCGATCTGAATCCTGAGTTGGTTTTCGTTGAGTGTAACCCAGAGGTTTTACTACGCAGATACTCGGAAACGCGCCGTCGCCACCCGATGGCTGAGGATGACAGCCCAGATGTAGGCATCGCAGCCGAGATCGAAATGCTAAAACCGCTCCGCGCGCGCGCGGACGTTGTAATAGACACGACAGAATACTCTCCTCATGATCTAAAGGCAGTGTTGAACCGTTGGTATGGGGATCAAGCAGGCTTGCCGCTGGCACTATCCGTTCAAAGTTTTTCCTATAAACGTGGGATTCCGCCCGGAATGGATTTGGTCTTTGATTGCCGCTTCTTGCGCAATCCGCATTGGTCACCTGATTTGCGGGAAAGAACTGGGAAAGACCCAAGCGTCGAAGCCTATATTGACGAGGATCCCCTGTTTTCGAATTATTTTCGAAAAATCTACGGCATTCTGCAAATGATGTTGCCTGCCGTTAAAAAAGAAGGCAGAGCGCATATGACAATCGGTGTGGGATGTACGGGTGGTAAACACCGTTCGGTTGCTATGGCGGAAAAACTAGGCCGCACCCTTGAACTGGATGACTTGCAGGTGTCTATTCGACATCGAGAATTGGAGCGCCGCGCAACAGCTGCGGGGCAGATTAAATAAGGTGTTATTGCCTTGATAGGCATTGTGATTGTCGCGCATGGCGGCTTGGCGAAAGAATACCAATCCGCTGTCGAACATGTTGTCGGCAGGCAAGACCGCTTGGTTGCAATCGCCACCGGACCTGAAGACGATCGCGAAGCCAAAAAACTTGAAATTTGTGCGGCTGCAGACTCAGTAGATACTGGCGATGGGGTAGTGATTGTCACCGACATGTTTGGCGGATCGCCCTCAAACCTGTCTCTATTTGCGTGTCGCCCTTCGGACCGAAAAATCCTTTATGGCGCCAATCTTCCCATGTTGGTCAAGCTTGCAAAAAGCCGACATAGAAATGTTGAAGACGCCGTTCAGGCATCCCTCACTGCTGGCCGCAAATATATCGACTGTCATGAGGGCGGCGCGGCCTGAGAGAAATCTCACCCCACTGGAGACAGGACTTGGAACTGAAAATCATCAACGTTAAGGGACTGCACGCACGCGCTTCGGCGAAATTTGTCGAAGTGGTCGAGCAGTTTGACGCGACAGCCGCGGTCTTTAAGGACGGTCTAAATGCATCAGGGGACAGCATTATGGGCCTTTTGATGTTGGCAGCCTCGGTTGGAACAACTATTGAAGTTCGAACTTCAGGACCTGAGGCAGATCAGTTAGCATCAGCTCTAAAGGATCTCGTAGGGGATTGTTTTGGCGAGGGTGGTTAAGCCCCGCACAATTGGTGGCTAAACTACGTGGTAGACGCAGTGAATGATAAATCGACTAATACGCCCGTTCAAAGCGACGGTCCGATTTATGATCGACGCAGCCTGACCTATTCGACCACGTTCACCAATCCGATCAAGCGCCAAATTATCAAAGCTATCGAGTTGGTGACGGGCAAACTGCCGATCATTCGCCGAATCCGAGACTTCGAGCGGTATGAACAGCCCAAAGGACAAGCGTTTTGGGCCGCGACCATGAAAACCATGGGTATCGATCTGCTTACGCCTCAGGACCAAATCGACAACATTCCGGCCGAAGGGCCGGTCGTTTTGGTGGCGAACCACCCGCACGG
>ERZ1048872.1215-NODE-1215-length-22500-cov-6.679617_pt1 | contig 22500 bp, 21 predicted proteins | sample MGYA00383100_ERZ1048872 | MGnify/ENA primary metagenome ERZ1048872 (study PRJEB29581, sample SAMEA5548370) | metagenome | biome: marine; feature: coastal; material: water | depth 50 m | study: Short-term variability in the microbial, nano- and picoplankton...
GTCAGTCATTCGAAATTCTTGACATGCAGCCTGCAAATGGTCAAATAGACTATATCGGTTCATTGGTCTAAATTGCAGTTTGCAGAAAGTGAGTGATCTTCTATGCCTAACCAAAAACTCTTCGACAGTGGATTTTCTGCGTGGACCGCAAAGCAGTTGCCCGACCTTTCGGGCAAGCTGTTCGTCATAACTGGGGGCAATTCTGGGATTGGGTTCGAGGCAGCTCGCCATCTGGCCAAAGCAGGCGCAGATCTGGTGCTGGCTTACCGAGACAAAAAAAAGCAGACTCAGCAATCCGAACATTGCAAATGAACTACAATTCCAGCGCCACAGTTGTGCAATTGGACTTAAGCAACCTAAGTTCCGTGCGCGCTGCAGCTGCAGAACTGCGTGAGAAGCACGCCAAAATCGACGGATTGCTTAATAACGCCGGCGTTATGCAAACACCCCAGCAACGGACCAAAGATAATTTTGAAATGCAGCTTGGAACAAACCATCTAGGGCACTTCTTGCTAACTGGCCTTCTAATTGATCTTGTTGAGGCCGCTAAGGGTCGTGTGGTTACAGTGTCCAGCGTCGCCCATCTGCCGGGTTTTATCAATTTTGATGATATCATGTTGGACAAGGGCTACACGCCGTCCAAGGCCTATTCGCAAAGCAAGCTCGCAAACTTGATGTTCGCCCTTGAACTCGACAGAAGATTGCAAGCTGCGGGAATGTCGGCGACTAGTCTGGCCTGCCATCCGGGATACACAAGCACCAATCTTGTAACCGCCGGACCAACCGGACTGCTGCGGCTTTTCTACCGAATTGTCACCCCATTTGCACAGAGCGGGCAAGAAGGCGCAGTGCCAACGGTGCTCTGCGCTGCGGGCACAGAAGCAAAAAGCGGCGGTTACTATGGGCCTCAATTATTGTGTGGTCTTCGCGGTCGGGTGTCTGACGCTGTTGTGTCTGAACGCGCCAAGGATACGAGAGCCCAAGAACATCTTTGGGCGATCAGCGAAGCATTGGTCAAGCACAAGTGGCACATTGGCACTTCAGCTAATTGCGGCTCCAAAAATTGAAAAAACGGTCTATAAATCCGAAAGAAAGTAACAAACCATGACCTTCGAAAACGACGAACGCTACAGATTGCTGCATGAATGGGCGTCTCATTTCGGCTATTATGACAGCAAAGTAGATCTCAACGCAGGCGGGAGCCTTGAGACATTTACAACGCCTGATGCTGTTCTGGAAGTCCACGCACCACTTTGGGGCACAAAACCTGGCGAGGAAGTACAAGTCTCGGCGCAGCATGTACGTGCAAGTCTCGCAAAAGTTCTGCGTTGGTTTCACGTACGCCGACATAACATGTATATGGGCTTGCATCCGGATAAACGGTCGCTTTGCCTGTTCTTCGTTGCCAAGATCAGACCCAAATTGCTCCCAATCACTATTAGGTCGGTTCCGCTAGTTTTACTATTCAGCTACGCAGAAACGGATAGTGGGTTGCGAATTTGCAGGGTGGACGAAATGGCATCGCGTACCCCAAAGGAGGCAGAGCGACTGTTGAAGGAAAAGTTCGGATGGCCGACCTCCGTGCCATTGGAACCTGCTCGAGTCTTCGGAGCAGTCTCCTGATGGTCTGACTGATATGCATAAAGGCAATAAATGATTAATGTCGTTTTTGCTGTATGCGAACATAGCGGCCATTCGGGTCAAATACATCGACGATCGCTTTGTCCGCATAGCCGACCTTAGATGTTAGCGTTTTGATGTCTGTGTCAGCCCACAGGCATCTCACAAATTTTTCCTATAAAAGGTTATGATGATGAAAGCGTGTTCGCGGTACATCCTTACGCTGATCTAATGTAAACAACAGGCGTTTAGTCGATCACCGATCAACAGACTTGACAGGTGAAACCAAAACGGGTCGTATCCTCGCAGGTAAGCTTAACCATTATTTACATAAAATTTTTTGGATGCGTTCAATCGGAACTGACATCCGTGGTCAAGCGAAACCGCTTCTGGGAGGAATACTATGAAAATCATAACTAAAAAACTTGTTGGTGCGCTTTTGGGTTCCGCTATGGCAACCGGTGCTGCAATGGCGGATGGCCATGCGCAAAGCTGGGATATGCCAATGGCCTATGCCGCCACAAACTTTCATTCTGAAAAGGGTGTAGAGTTTGCAGCCAAAGTTAAAGAATACACAAACGGTGCCATCGACATCACGGTGCATCCAGGTGGTTCATTGTTCAAAGGTGGCGAAATCAAACGTGCCGTTCAAACAGGCCAAGCGCCAATCGGCGAACGTTTTATGTCTGCACACGCCAACGAAGCACCGCTTTTGGGTTGGGACAATCTGCCATTCATCGCGACAAGCTATGAAGCAAACGACAAGCTTTGGGCCGCAGCCAAAGACAAGGTTAACGCGCAATTGTCTGACCTAAACCTTGTGGCGCTTTATACGTGCCCATGGCCAGGTCAGGGCTTCTATTTCAAAAAAGAGGTTTCCTCTTCTGCTGATACACAAGGTATCAAGTTCCGTTCGTATAACTCGGCCACTGCGACATTCGCCGAGGAACTTGGCATGGTACCTGTACAAGTCGAGGCCGCTGAGCTGTCTCAAGCATTGGCAACTGGTGTCGCTGAATCCTTCATTTCATCAGGGTCAACGGGTTATGACCGCAAAGTTTGGGAACACCTAAGCCATTATTACAAAGTGAACGCATGGCTGCCACGCAACTATGTGATGGTTAACAAAGGTGTTTGGGATGGCCTAGACGCCGAAGTTCAAGCAGGCGTGCAAAAAGCGGCTGATGAAACAGGTGCGGCTTGTTCTGCAAAATCAGCTGAATTGGCTGGTTGGTATTTTGAACAGCTAGAGGCAAACGGCATGCAAGTGACCGATGCTGGTCCAGAATTCTTGGCCGAGTTGGAAACAATTGGTGCGAAAATGACAGCCGATTGGCTGGCAACTGTGGGCGATGATGGCCAAGCCATCCTTAATGCATACAACGCAAACTAATCCACACATCAAGGCCCCGTTTTTGACGGGGCCTTTTTCTTTTCAGGAGAAGTAATCCCATGGGTGATTGGAAACCAATCCTCGGGCTGCCGTTATGGTTTTGGCTGTTCATTCTGCCAACCGCATTTGCGTTCTTTTGCCTATTCTTTCGTCGCCCTGCACACCGCATTTTGTCGCCGATTTGGCGCGTGTTGGATCGCATCTATGCCCTATCAGGAATGATCGCGGCCAGTTTCATGGTGCTGATCTTATTGCTTATCATTGGGCAGATGGTCTCGCGTTGGACGGATACGATATTCCCAGGCGGTACAGAATTTGCAGGATACGCCATGGCCTGTACGTCGTTCTTTGCCATGGCTTATGCGTTGACACATGGGGCGCATATCCGTGTTTCCATTTTCCTGAATATGAACAGTTTCCTCAAATTTTGGCTTGATGCGCTGGCGATGTTGATCTCTGCTATCACCGCCACTTATTTTGCCCGTTATGCGGTGAAAACAAATTATTTCTCAGAAATGCTTAATGATCGCACGCAAGGATTAGACAAAGTGCCAGAATGGTTGCTGTCAATTTTTGCGATGATGGGTCAATGGCCGTGGCATTGGGGGGATACATGGGCAAAGACCAGCTCGGACATGGTTTTCACCCCTGTTTGGTTACCTCAAATCGCAATGTCTATTGGAACGATCTTGTTGGCGGTGGCCATTTGGGATCATCTGTTCCGTCTTCTTGTTCTGCGTGAAACGCAAATCGTGCGGGAGTCAGTCGAATGACCGAAATTTATGCTATTATCATCTTTCTCTTTGTATTGTTTGTTCTTCTAGGCAGTTCGGTTTGGGTCGGTCTTGCATTGATGGGCGTGGCTTGGGTGGGCATGGAATTGTTCACATCACGCCCTGCGGGCGACGCTATGATAACCACGATTTGGACGGGGGCCAGCAGTTGGACCCTGACCGCCTTGCCCCTATTCATTTGGATGGGGGAAATCCTGTTTCGAACGCGATTATCCGAAGACATGTTTCGCGGGCTTGCCCCGTGGATGCGTTTCCTGCCGGGTGGGTTGCTGCATACCAATATTGCCGGTTGTACGATTTTTGCCGCCGTATCCGGATCCTCCGCTGCAACACTGAACATGGTGGGGAAAATGTCGATCCCAGAACTACGATCTCGGGGTTATCCTGAACATATGATTATTGGTACGTTGGCGGGTGCGGCGACGCTTGGCTTGATGATCCCGCCGTCACTGACCTTGATCGTTTATGGCGTCACGATCAACGAGAGCATCACTAAACTGTTTATGGCTGGCGTGTTTCCAGGGCTGGTTCTTGCCGGATTGTTTATGGCCTATATCGTGTTTTGGCATTTCTTTGGCAAAGGGGATCGCCCTGACCCTGAACCGCCCATGGGTTTTTGGAAAATGATGACTGAAAGCATGTTCCTTGTGCCGGTCATGGGGTTGGTTTTTGTTGTGATTGGCTCGATGTATCTGGGATATGCCACAGCAACCGAGGCGGCGGCCGTGGGCGTTGTTGGGGCCTTGATCCTGTCTACATTCCAAGGATCGCTTAATTGGTCGACGTTTTCGGCAAGCCTTATGGGGGCAACTCGCACCTCAGCAATGATTGCTTTGATCCTGATGGGGGCTGCGTTTTTGTCCTTGTCTATGGGGTTCACCGGATTACCGCGCGCGATGGCGGAATTGATCGAAGGGTATAATCTATCCCCTGTTGCGTTGATTGCCGTGCTGACGGTGTTTTATTTGATCCTTGGTATGTTCATGGATGGCCTGTCTTCGGTTGTTCTTACCATGGCGATTGTCGAACCTATGATCCGCGCCGCTGGTATTGACGTGATCTGGTTTGGTATCTTCTTGGTGGTGGTGATTGAAACCGCACAAGTAACGCCGCCGATTGGGTTTAATCTGTTTGTGCTGCAAGGCATGACCAAACACGAAATCGGATATATCGCTAAAACCGCAATCCCCATGGTGGGCTTGATGCTTTTGATGGTTGTGATCCTCGTGATTTTCCCAGAACTGGCCACTTGGTTGCCCGAAAATATTCGCCAAAGGAACTAGCGAACATGGCGCGCGTCAGCCTGCTGCAACTGGACACAGATTTTTTGCGTGTCCCAGGGGATGTGGGGTGCCGTGATACCTTTTGTGAACCTCTGGAAATCATCAGAATACCCAACGCTACGGTTGATCAAATTGTCACTGATCAACCCAGCCAAATAGATCTGTCCCCCTTTTTAGACGCTATTGTGGCGGCAGAGGGGGATATCATCGCCACGTCTTGCGGATTTTTAGCCCCCTTCCAATCGCAATTACAGGCCGTCACCGATCGCCCTGTAATTGCCTCGGCTTTGGATCAATTGGTCGATATCGCCGATTTTTTCAATGCGGATGAGGTGGGCATTCTTACCTTTGACGCGGGTAAGCTTGGCAAAAATCATTTGCCTGCATCCGCTGTTGATTTTGCCAACAGAATTTATGGTCTTGCCGCTAACAGCCACCTGCGCGATGTCATTTCAAATGATCGTCGCGATTTAGATATCACGTTGGCGACCCAAGACGTACAAAGCGCATTGCGCCCTTGCCTAGACCAACCAATCAAAGCGTTGGTTTTGGAATGCACCAATTTGCCGCCATATAAAGCAGCAATTCGCCAAATGCTGGACGTGCCAATATTTGATATCCTTTCGGCGATAGAGAAGTTGGCGCCCAACACCATTCAGCCCGAATTTTTATAAGGACATCATGATGCCAAATGAAAGCCAGCCTGATTTTGCCGCCGCCAAAACCGTCGACTTTGAACAAATCCCAGTTGTCGATATTTCCGACATTCACACCAAAGATGGTTTTGGCCGTATCGCCCAAGAACTGGTGAAAACAGCCGAGGAAATTGGTTTTTTCTACATCAAAGGCCACGGCATCGACCCACGCCAAATTGAAAATGCCTTTGCTGCCTCAAAACGGTTCTTTGCCCTTTCCTCAGCTGACAAAAGCTCGGTTGCGGTAAACACGCATCAACGCGGCTGGATGGGCCAAGGCATGGCCAAACTTGAAGGCGCAAAGACCCATGACGCAAAAGAAGTGTTCTTTTGGGGCTGGGATGTCGCGGCTGACGATATCGACGTTCAAAATAATGTCCCGATGGTTGCCCCCAATCAGTGGCCTGATGTAACGGCTGCATTTTTGCGCCAAGATATACTGCCGTACTATCAATCGGTCATCGCGCTTAGTCGTACAATCTTGTCGGCCATCGCTGTAGGTCTTGGTCAAAATCGCGACTTTTTCGATGCCGCCTACGCCAAGCCACTTGGGCGCGGTCAGCTGGTGTACTACCCCCCGATTGAGGCGTCTGATGAATCCATTCAACGCTTTAGTGCCGCGCCTCATACTGATTTTGGTGTGCTGACAATTTTGATGCAAGACATGCAAGGTGGCTTGCAGGTTCTTAACACAACAGGTGATTGGATTGAGGCCCCCCCGATCCAAGATACGTTTGTGTGCAACATTGGTGATCTTTTGGAACAATGGACAAATGGCCGTCTAACCTCGACAAAACACCGTGTGATCAACCGCGCCAAATCGGCCCGCTATTCCATTCCAATCTTCTGTGATCCCGCGAGCCAAACACCAATCGATCCCGCCGATTTTGACCGTGATGCGGCCAAATACGAAATCATCACGGCAGGTGAGCATATTTCAAAACGAAACAAGAATAACTTTGCGCAGTATAAGAAATAGATCGCGGCTTGGTCCTTTAGAACGCACCATTTTAGACACAAACGTCAGAAAGGCCCTCTTTTAAGAGGTGTCCATTTGACATAAATGGCCTACTTTCTAATTTTCTTCACCGACATATTTTTAGAAACCAATCGGTAATCGAATATGTTTTTTGAACACCCATTTGGATCAGCCGCGGTGTTCCAGTTCCCTACATGGGGGATTGATGCGTCACTTTTTGTACGTTTCTCAAATTAGGGACTTAGCATTTGCAAATACGGCAAGGCCACCCAGCATGTTCCACCGCAGGCAATAAATCGGAATGATTGTTCTGAAAATTACAGAAATAGGCAATTTTCGTTCCAATAGGCATCCTTGACAGTGCGCAAAATGGAACGCATGTGCCAATAAAGCACAGAAAGGGCACTCGCATGTTGTTTGAGTACTTTGAAACCGACCTAAACCTGCAATTAATTTTTGGCCTGATCCTCGGCCTGCTATTTGGTGTTGCCGCACAAATCAGTCGGTTTTGTTTGAACCGTTCTGTTGCGGCTAAGAATGGGCCAGATTTTGCGGGGTTGGCTGTTTGGCTGACGGCCCTAGGTGTCGCAATTATTGCGGTACAGATCGCCACCACTACGGGTTTTGCAGCACTTGAAGGGCATCGTTATTTGTCAAACGATGTACCTGTGATTGCCATCCTAACCGGTGGGGTGATGTTTGGCGCTGGCATGGTGTTAACGCGGGGTTGTGTGACACGACTGACGGTGTTGGCCGCCACTGGTAACCTGCGTGCTGTGATGGTTGTGGTTGTCTTTGCAATCACCGCGCATGCAATGCTGAAGGGTGTTTTGTCGCCTTTGCGTGTGGGATTGGGGCAAACCACGATTGATCTGCCGTTCCCAAGCCTTGCGTCTATCCAAGGGGCTGGATTTGTCATTCCTATCATTATTCTTGTCACGGCGTTCTGGTTGGCACGCCGGTTTAACGCCGCGCCTTTGCACCTGTTTCTTAGTGTGGTGATTGGGCTTGTGGTTGCACTTGGTTGGGTTGGAACATCCACCTTGTTGATGGATGAATTTGATCCCGCACCTGTGCAATCGTTGGCCTTTACCTTGCCTTGGACCGAAAGCCTGTTTTGGACACTTGCGTCCACTGCCCTGCCTGCTGGTTTTGGCGTCGGCCTTATCGGCGGCGTGCTTGTTGGCGCGTTTCTAAGTGCGGCCGCTCGTTCTGAATTGTCGTTGGTCAGTTTTACCGATCCGCGTGAAACACTGCGCTATGGCGCTGGTGGCATCTTGATGGGCGCGGGTGGTGTGCTGGCTGGTGGTTGTACAATCGGTGCCGGGTTAAGTGGCGTTTCCACGCTGAGTGTCGCCGCGATATTGGCCTTGCTGTCGATCGTTGTTGGGGCCGTGGCAGTTCGGTTTGCTCTTAGCGGCAATCGTGCGGTTCAAGTCGGCGTTTAGCCAAAATAAGGGGCTATTGCCGACGCAGATCAATCATTTCACCCCGTTCCCATGTGGCGCGGGGTGTTTTCATGATTGAAACCTAAACCGCGTGAGGCCGCAGTTTTTCAACCTCATCCCGATAAGGCGTCGCCCCTATTGGCAAATCTTGAATAATGACCGCATCGTTGTATTTCAATTGTTTGACTAAAACAGGCGCTAACCCCCTAAAGGCGGCAAAAATCGAAGGCGCGGGTTTGGGGATATCATGCTTGATCAGTTCATGCAGCTTGGGAAGATTATAGTAAGGAACCATGGTAAACATGTGATGTTCCAAATGATAATTCATGTTCAAATAAATGAAACGGCTGATGGGGTTCATCAAAACGGTGCGCGTGTTTAACCGGTGATCAGAAACATTTTCGGCCAAGCCAAGATGTTGCAACAAACCAGTCATCACATGATGCCACGCCCCGTATAGCCGTGGAAAACCAACAATCATCAAGGGTACGATTGATCCGTTAAAAATGGCCAACGAAATTGTGCTGGCGTATATCACCAACCAAATTCGCGCGACCAAAAACACCTTGGGATATTCCCTTTTCGCGACATACATGGCCTCTTCGGGATGAATGCGCCCGCGCGCATGAAGAAACATGCGTTTGAATGCCACAAAAACATCCACGAGCCCGATGAACATCAAGGCAATACGGATCAAATCGGGGGGGCGCATCGCTACGATTTCTGGATCACGGCCAACAACGATGGTGTCTGTGTGGTGCCGTACGTGACTGGCGCGCCAAACGGCAGGATTTCGCATCATCATGAAACACGCGATTTGATAGACAAAATTGTTCATCCATGCGGATTTAAATGCAGTTTTGTGCCCGCATTCATGCCAACGCGAATCTGCGCCTGATCCATAAAGAACGCCATAAACAATCCAGAACGGCGCTGACCACCAAGATGGCCAAAGCATAACGGCGATGGTGCCCGCTATGGCCATTGCCCCTAGCCAAATGATCGTATCGCGCAATGCAATTGCATCTGATTTCTGCATCAACGCGCGAACAGCCAAGGGATCGACCGTCGGGCGAAACCAATTTGGCGCAATTGTTTTGGTGTCGACCGCCGCGCGTTGCGCATGGGCTGAAAGTGAATATTCATTTGGCATGAATAAACTTACTCACGCGTTAAACCGCGGTCAATCTATGAGAGGGCAGGCCTGTCTTGTCGCTTTGGCCACTTTGCATAATTGGCAACGCGCTTTATCGGCTCATTCAACGATTGTTACGGCCAAGGACGTTGATTTCCAACTCGCAGGGTCTTTTGATCCAGAAATACGGCCACGTGCTTTGTGCCCACCAAGGCCACGACCTTCAAAAACGATCGCGATATCTGTGATAGATTTGCGATTTGACGCAAAAACGCAGTTTATTGTGCCCTCTGCATTTCCATATTGGCTGATAAATTTTACGCCAGCATAGATTGCCAAGGCGCCGTTTTGCGTTTCAACCATTGAGTTAGAACTCAGGGAGATTTCTGACAATCCGACAAATTTTGGCGCTATTTTTTCCAAAATCGAAGTGACACATGCAGCATCTTGAGACGCGAAAACAGGATGCGAATAGTTATAGGTTTTCGTCACAGTAATTGGGTCTGCCATTGCACTCGAATTGATGCAAATAAGGCCGCAGCACGTCAAAAATGATTTTATCAAAGAAACTCTCTTAAATGTTTGAATGTGCACTACTACAATTTTGTTGGTGGTCACAATCTTGGGCGTTAAGCGAGAAGCCGACAAAGGAATATTTCATCAGGAAACGGCACACTGATTAAAAAACTTGGCGAGTGTTCAGCACCCAAACACCAAAACGTGCGTTTAGATTACGCATCATCATTCTATCTGTTGCGCTGTTATGGGGCCGCGCGTACCAATGTATTAAATCATCTGTTGGTACGGGTAAGGAAAGAAAATGGTAAGCATTGATCTAAATTCCGATCTTGGCGAAGGTTTTGGCCCATGGGGAATGGGTGATGATGAACAAATGTTGTCGATTGTAACATCCGCGAATGTTGCTTGTGGTGGGCATGCAAGTGATCCGGAAACCATGTTTAGAACGCTGGAATTGGCGCGCGAAAATGGGGTCAATGTCGGTGCGCACCCAGGTTATAACGACAAAGAAGGGTTCGGACGGCGCGTTATTCCCATGCACCCTGATGAAATTGGCAGAATGTGTGCGGCACAAATCGGGGCGTTAATCGGTGTTGCCGCGCAGGTGGGCGTGCCTGTCACTTATGTCAAACCCCATGGTGCGCTTGGCAATTTGGCAGCGCGGGATTCTGATGTGGCCGATGCTATTGTCGCCGCCGTGCAAAAAATCGACCCTAACTTGGCCATTCTTGCGATTTCGGGCACCCAGAGTGAAAAGGCCGCCAAACGCGCAGGGGCGCCTGTGTATTCAGAGATTTTTGCGGATCGTGGGTATCTATCAACTGGGCAACTGGTGCCGCGGGGCCAAGATGGCGCGATGATCCATGACGCGACAGAAGCAGCCGAACGATTGGTTTCGTTCCTTGAAACAGGGTTGATGCCAGTGATTGACGGTGATCCGATCAAACTTGCGGCGCATTCAATCTGTGTTCATGGTGACAGTGCGGGTGCCGTTAAAATGGCGCGTCAGATATTTGATCGCTTAACGGCGGACGGTGTTCGGATTTCCAGTTTTTCTAAACGTTAAGATGTCAAAAGAACGGCTCATGGAACCAGAATTTAAACCTGTTGCAGATCATGCCCTAATGGTGGGGTTTGCCGACAAAATCAGTGATGCTGCCCATGCCAAGGTTATTGCCCTTGATAAGGCGCTTGCGACCGAAATGCCCGCTGGCATGATTGAAACTGTGCCTGCATTGGTCAATCTTTTGGTGTCGTTTGATCCTGTCATAACCGATCACGGCGCGATTAAGGCGCATGTTCTGCGCCTTTTGCAAGGTTTGAAAATCGAACGCAGTCACGGCGTGCGTCGGAAAATTCAAGTCTGTTACGAAACCCCCTTTTCCACCGATCTAAATGCGGTTGCCACGGCCACTGGCCTGTCAACAGATGCGGTGATTAATGCCCATCTTGCGGGTGATTTTCATGTTCTGATGTATGGTTTTTCACCGGGTTACGCCTATCTTTCAGGGGTGGATACACAAATTCAGGTGCCGCGGAAAAAGGCAGCGGTACGTGATGTGCCCGCGGGCAGCGTTGTCATTGCTGGCCCGCAATGCCTGATCACGACGCTGACCATGCCAACGGGGTGGTCAATCATTGGCCGTTCACCGAACCAAATCTTTACAGGCGACCCAAACCACCCGTTCCTTTTTGATGTCGGTGATCGTGTAACGTTTGAACGCATCGATTTGATGGTATTTGAAAGCTTGAATCAGGAGGCAAAAAATGGCTGAGGCGGAAATTTTGACCGTTTTCGCGGGGCCATTGGTTACGTTTCAGGATGCCGGGCGTCCCGGTAACATGCGTTATGGTGTGGCGGCATCCGGACCAATGGATCGACTGGCCTTTGATGCCGCTCATGCGGCCCTTGGTAACCCAGCCGATCAAACAGTGATTGAAATTTCATTGGCCGGTATGATCTTGCAATGCAAGGCGGGGGAAATCACCGTTGCGGTGACGGGTGGTGATTTTGTCGTCGATCATGATGGAAACAAAACATCCTCATGGACAATCCTAACCCTTAAAAAAGGCGAACGTCTTGCGATCCGTGCGGGTGTGGCAGGCAGTTGGGCATATCTTGCATTTGCAGGCACACTTAATTGCCCCAGTTGGCTTGGCAGTCAGGCAACCCATTCAACGTCAGGGTTTGGGGGTGGGGCCATTCAAGCAGGCCAAGTTTTGAAAATAGACGATGCCGTTATCCGCGAGGATCGCTTGGGTGAAATTCCGCACCCAGATTTTGTGCAACACGGATCATTTCGCGCTGTTGCTGGTCCACAAGATCATCACTTTGCTGACGATGCTGTGGCACAGCTATGTGCGGCGACCTTTCGGGTGACGGATGCTTATGATCGCATGGGAATGCGGCTTGATGGGTGTAAACTGACCTTGCGCGAGGTTTTGTCGATCCCTTCTGAACCAATTGTGCGTGGCGCCATCCAAGTTTCTGGTGATGGCATTCCGACCGTGTTGCTTGCGGATCATCAAACAACCGGTGGTTATCCCAAGATTGCGACGATCATTTCATGTGACACCGACAGAATTGCGCAACATCGCGCGGGTCAAGATTTGCGGTTTTCGGTGATTTCATGCCAGCACGCCATAGCCCAAGCACGCGCATTTCAAACAGCCAAGAAGCAATACCTCGATCGTATTTCTGTGGCGCGGGGAACGTTGGCCCAACGCCTGATGCGCGAAAACTTGATCCAAGCCTTTATCGATGAATGACGGGCTGCGACCCAAGTTATACTCTGTTGACGGGCAAGGGGCGCCTGCGAATGCCTGACAGCGCATTGCCTGCAATGGCAGCAAGCAATATGGCCCCGCCGATCAGTGTTCTGACGGATGCATCCTCACCCAAAAATAACCACACCCAAACAGGCCCCAACAGAACCTCGGCCAGCGACAGCAGTGCCAATTCCGCGGCGGGTAAGGTGCGTGAACCCAAGGTATATAGAACCAACCCAGCGCCGACCTGAAATACGCCCATTCCCATGGCAATGCCGGCATCAAGTGGCGACAGAACCAATGACATCCCCAAATATAGACAAAGCGACGATGTGATGATGATGGCGAATAATCCCGACAGAAAAACCGATGGCAGCATTTCCCCCGATTTTCCCCACCGCAACGCGACAGTGAATACCGAAAAGCCAAAGGCCGAGCCAAGGGCCGCCAAAATCCCGCCCAGTTGCCCGTTCTGTGTACTCGCCGAGGTTTGGCCTGACACCATGATCGCAATGGCCGCAATGGCCACAACGATGGCCATCCATGTGGCGGGGCGCACGCGTTCTTGCAATATGATCCAGCCTAATATTGCCGTCATGAAGGGCGCAGTGGCGAACAACAACAAAGCGCTGGCTACTGAAATAACTTGGATCGAATAAATGCCGCCCGAATAGGCCGCAACCAACGCCAAACCTGCAATGGCGGCGGGCATACCGGCACGGCGCACCTGTGAAAACGGGCTTTCGCCGCTGCGGATGCGGATCACGAAATATAAAAATGTGCTAAGGGCAACGGAACGATACAGCAAGATTTGCCAAACGCTGGCATCTTCAATCAATCGAATACCAAGACCAACAGTTGACCACAAAACACCTGCGGCAAAGACAAAAAACAATCCGCGTCTGTGACTGATTTCAGCGGGGCCAGATGATGTGTTGGGCGACATGGGCTTACCTTGCAAAAGAATTTGTAATGGGATTAGCAAAATTTGAATTTCAGAACACAGCTATTCGCGACCTAAGAATGTCGGGAATTCACCGCGCCAAGAAACCTTGTCGTTGCGGCAATTCCGTGGTGTCATACCGATCATTGATTTCAAATGCTTGTTTGCAAAGGAAGCCTTACATGATCGCCTATGTTACTGTTGGTGCCGATGACATTGCCCGCGCCAAAGTGTTTTACAACGCGCTCTTGCCCGCGCTTGGGTATACGCTAAGCGAAGGCGTGGAAGGGTTAAGTTATGTTTTACCCGTGGCCGAGGGGCAGTCGATCATTCTGCCCGACTTCTATGTAAAGCCAACTTTTAATGGGGCACCAGCAAGTGCGGGCAACGGGGCCATGGTGGCCTTTGAGGCAGCAAATCAACAACAGGTGCGTGATCTTCATGCCGCCGCCCTTGCCCATGGTGGCACAGACGAGGGGCAACCAGGTTTTCGCGCGGCGTATGGGCCTAATTTTTACGTGGGCTACCTGCGCGATCCCCAAGGCAATAAGATGTCCCTGTTTTCATCCAATCCATCTGAACCAGGGCGCGATGGGTAAAGAAAGTTTGATCTAATTTGGATCACTTCCAAACATTGAAAATGACTAGTCCGCCAAAACGGCCTGTGCGAACGGATCAAGCCGCAATTCATCCGCGTTCAGATGCGGGCGGGAAAAATGCCAATTCGTGGTGATCTGGCGACAATGAAAAAATCCGAAATCATCGTGAAAATTTTCTGTGATCCCGTTGAACCCGTGCGTGCGCCATGGCTCGCTCGTGATGGCACCCTTCATATCCACGCACCATTTCGGCCAAATCTGATCCCCCTGCCCTAAATGTTCATGGGTGTGATCGGCATGGCTTAGCGGGGCATCATCGTCACCCATACGCGTGGCATGCCGCCATGTGCCGGGTAAGGTGATATAGCCTTTGGTGTCTTCTTTCACGGCATCAAAAATGCTGGCGCCGGATTTTGAATAGACCATTTCGTCAACATCCACATTCAAAACGGCGTCGGCATCGGCCAAAAACCGCATCTTGGAAATAGCGAACATAGCAAACTGTAAATACCGCGCATTCGTGGCTTGGCGATGATTGCCTGACGGCCCATAAGTAAATTCAGGGCGCAAGACGACGGAAGCTTTCAAACCCTTTATGCCCGCAATGCATTCCCGCAGTTCGGTCAAATCATAGGCGTCCGAGCCATTATCAAAAAACACCAAGGAATTTGCACCATGCGCATCAATATGATGGCGGGCCCAATCCTCGATCCAGTTCAATCGGTTGTTTTTGGACAAAGTCGTAATGGCCCGCGTCCCTGCGAAATCGCGCAACGAGGGCAAATTGATCGGAATGTCGGCGTTAAATTGTTCATGACGGATGCTCAGAACCTTGGGCGTCGTCGTAGGCACCTCAAATTCAAGCTGGCAAAACCGTTTGTTGGGGCTGGTTTCGATCATCTGTACCGGCAGACCGTCGATGGTGATTTCCGCAGACTTTAGGAACACGCGCAGGGTCTTGCGCAAAGTTGGCCCAATGGCGATCACCTTCTTTAGTGGACCATCTCTGTAATAAAAAACGTCATAAAACAGTGTTTTACTGTCATATTTCGCAACAAAATCCTCACCAAGCTCCTCAACTGATCCTGGTAAATCACGGGCAAGCGCATCACCATCAGGTAATACGCAAGAAGAAATATCTGTGATTATCATCGAACTGGCCTGTTTTATTGATTTTTTTCACAAGCTACCCAATTTCGCGGCTCTCAAGCAATAGCCAAGCAATCAGGTTTCAACATTACCTAGTGTATTTGCCTTAAACCTGTGGCAATTTGCGCCAACTGTTGCGCAATCTGCACTATACAATTGAGGGCAAAGGGCTTAGTGGGCAATCTTTGGCCTCAATGGCCACCTCATTAAATGAAAAGCCGTACCCGTGATTAAAACTCTTGCCGATGCCCTTGCCGCCCGTGGATATGAAACCCTTACCCAAGTTCAAGAGGCTGTAACCAAGCCCGAACTTGCTGATGCCGATCTGTTGGTATCTGCGCAAACAGGGTCCGGTAAAACCGTTGGCTTTGGTCTGGCCATCGGGTCATCAATTCTAGAGGACGACGGCAGTTTTGCCCAAGCTGACAAACCATTGGCTTTGGTCATCGCCCCTACCCGTGAATTGGCCCTGCAAGTGAAACGCGAACTTGATTGGCTGTATGGCAAAACTGGCGCCAAGGTTGTTTCTTGTGTTGGTGGTATGGATATGCGCGATGAACGCCGCGCTTTGGCTCGTGGTGCGCACATCGTTGTGGCCACACCGGGTCGTCTGCGCGATCACATCATGCGCAATTCCATGAACATGACCGAACTGCGTGCTGTTGTTCTGGATGAAGCCGATGAAATGCTTGATCTTGGTTTCCGCGAAGATCTTGAATTTATTCTTGGCGAAGCACCCGAGGAACGTCGCACATTGATGTTCTCGGCCACCGTGCCAAAACAGATCGCCCGTTTGGCGCAATCTTATCAAAACGACGCTGTGCGCGTCACAACAGTTGCTGAATCAAAACAGCACTCTGACATTGAATACCGCGCCATGGTTGTTTCAGCCCGCGATGTTGAAAATGCGATTGTTAATGTGCTGCGGTATTACGAGGCACCAAATGCGTTGGTGTTCTGTAACACCCGCGCCATGGTGAACCGTTTGACCACACGTTTTTCTAACCGCGGTTTTTCTGTTGTCGCCCTTTCAGGTGAGCTGACACAAAACGAACGCACCCACGCGTTGCAAGCGATGCGCGATGGTCGTGCCCGTATTTGTATCGCGACGGACGTTGCGGCTCGTGGTATCGATTTGCCGGGTCTGGAACTGGTTATTCACGGCGATTTACCAACAAACTCTGAAACCCTATTGCACCGTTCTGGCCGGACTGGCCGCGCGGGTCGCAAAGGTGTTTCCGCTTTGATCGTGCCATCTAGCCAACGCAGCAAAGCCAACCGTTTGTTGGGTGGTGCCAAGGTAACCGCCGATTGGGGCGATGCGCCATCAGCTGACGAAGTATTCGCCCGTGACAAAGAACGGATTCTAGCTGATCCAAGCTGGCTTGAAGCCGCTGAGCCACGCCACGTTGAAACAATCGAGGCACTGGTTGCAACTTATTCCGCGGAACAAATCGCAACAGCCTATATGAAGCTCTTCGCTGTACGTCAGTCCGCCCCCGAAGAAGTCAGCGCCGCTGGCCCATCTGGTGGTCGCGATGGTGGCCGTGGCGACAAAGGTCGCTCTGGTGCGCACCCACGCGAAGAATTTGGCCCCTCAACATGGTTCTCTATCGAAGGTGGCCATGAGGCAGGCGCTGAACCGCGTCGTCTATTGCCGATGCTGTGTAAGGCAGGCAATCTAACCAAAGAAGATCTTGGTGCCATCCGTGTACGCGATAATCAATCCTTCGTAGAGGTTCGCAAGGATTCAGCGGCTGGCTTCGTTAAGGCGCTAGGTAATTCAATGAAAATTGAAGGTTCCAAAGTGACAGCGTTGGACAAAGCCCCTGATTTGGGCGGGCCTTCATCACGCGGCCCTGCACGTCGCGGTAATTCCGGCGGTAAATTCGATCGTGACGGTGGATCTGGTTACAAAGGTAAATCAGGCGGTGGGCGCGACGGCGGCGGCTATAAAAAGAAGCCATACGTCAGCGACGAAAAACCACCACAAAGCAAATATGTCGACGATGGTTGGGATAACGAATGGGCCGACCACAAGGGTGGTGGCAACAAACCCAGCAAGAAGAAGCCCAAAAAAGACAAAGACGCTGGCAAACCTGGTCGTCACAAGGTGAAAAACCACAACCCGGATTTGACCGAACGCCACGAAGGCGCGGTTGATGCCAAGGGCCCTAAGAAGCCTTTCAAAAAACTGGGTGGCAAAAAGCCTTTTGTGAAGGGTGGCAAGCCAAAGGGCGCAAATGATCCTAGCAAACCATTGTTCAAGGGCAAACCGCGCGTTCCAAAAGGTGCAAACGCTACACCAAAACGGCCGCGGAAACCTTAAACTTCCGTTTGGCCTAATCTACTTGATTTGTAACAACCGGTAACTTGCGCAATTAATTTTTGCTTTCGCGGACTTTCTTGTCTTGCCCGTAGGTAACCCCAAGTGCATTATCTGTCAGCAAGACCCTATCTCGTTGGGGACTGCACATAGCGGCATGTTTGATCTGGGTGGATAATGATCAACGTGTTAAAATGACCGGGTCGGGTGTGTCGGGGGACATTTATCGGCCATAACCAAGAAATAACGCTTATGGCGGAACGTAAAAATTCTGTGGGTACACTTATCGTATCGCGCGAGCAGGTAAATCTGGTCATCCGCAAAACGATGACTCATCCGTTGTTGTTTGGCATATTTATCTATGCTGCATTTGCGGAAACTATTTTTGGCATCCGCGTGCCGATTGCCGATTTGCCGTTCATGCTGCATCTCGCCATCAACAGCGGCATTGCTGGGATGAACATGTTCATATTGTATGCATTTCTTGGCACACTTGTTCACGCTGGTGTTGGCCGCAACATTCCCATGATTGCGATCATTTTTTCCTTTGTATTATTCATTGGCGTGATCGAAATGAGCATGCTTTCCCTGTTCATGAACGGGGGTGTCGTTCTCGCAAATCTGTTGAATTGCCTGTTTCAGCTTTCGGTGATTTCAGGTTTCGCTGAAATTTTGGCCCTTGGGTATTTTAAAGCAATGTTGACGAACCGACTTGCGGTGGACCCTGACAATTTCCCGCTGTTTTTTCCGGTACGTCGCTCCAAGTCTGTTCTGCAAGCCCGCCTGCCCCGCGATAAGCGCGGCGCTGTCCTTAGGGTCGAGGCCTTGGGCCAGTATGTTGCCATATACACCGATATGGGCCGCACAGAGGTTCGTTTGCCCTTAAAAGACGCCATTGCCGAGCTGCCCAAGAACGCCGGCACGCAGGTGCATCGCTCGCATTGGGTGCGACATGATCAAATAGATGCTGTTGTATATCAAAACGGCAACCCAAGGTTACGCTTGGTCACCGAAGAGGTTTTACCCCTTGGTCGCAAAATGGTTGAACCGATCAAAAACATCTTAGATGCGAGTGCTGAATAGCATTGAAACGGCAATAATTTGGCGTCACTCCTGCCATATTTCACGAAATTCTAGCGTCATTCGTTCCAAATAAGGCGTTATTCGCTTCTTTTCTAATTCCGCCTATTGCTCGGACATGCAAAAATCGTACAACCTGACATTGCGCGTTGAGCTTCAATTTCCCCGAATAGCGGCGCGCCACAGCATTGGATTGCCGAATTCACTCACGGTTCATATCCATACCTGAGAAAAAGGGGGAGGACATGATGTTCTCCCCCACTTCTAGCCCCCTAAAAATCCTTGGTTCGATTCGTGAAATTTGACCTTTCAGATCGAAAATCCATACTTTTCTTCGGCCCGTTGTGGATAACCTGTGAATTATTTGTGGATAAAATCACTGATTTTAGTGCTCTAAAGCCTGGATTGCCCTATATATAGCAAAAATCACTTGCCCGAATCCCATTTTCCCTGCATTCATTTACGGAATAAAAAGAATTAAACGAAGTTTGCCGTAACAAACGGTAATCTATCGAGGGTAAAATGTTACAACGAAACCAACGTATCGATCAATTGGTCGGTGACCACGCTGCGAAACTGTCCGCACAGCTTCAGGCGCACCGCGAACAATTGTTCCCGCCACACGCCAGCAAAGAATTACGAAAATTCACATCGGGCGAGGCGGCAGACCTGATCGGCGTCAAAGACGCATACCTCCGAAAATTGGATATCGACGGCAAAGGCCCCTCGCCTGAAATCCGTGCTGGTGGACGGCGGTATTACTCTACCGATGATATCATGGAGCTGCGCCAATATCTTGAACAGGGCGCTAAGTCGCCCGGGACCTATTTGCCGGGGCGTCGTGATGGCGACCATCTTCAGGTTATCACGGTCATCAACTTCAAAGGTGGTTCTGGCAAAACCACGACCGCCGCGCATTTGGCGCAAAAGGCGGCCCTTGATGGGTACCGTGTGCTTGCCATTGATCTAGATCCTCAGGCCAGTTTCTCGGCGCTGCATGGCTATCAACCAGAAATCGATTTGTTGGATGGTGGCACGCTTTACGACGCGATCCGTTATGAGGACCCCCTGCCCTTGGCAGACGTCATCAAGAAATCATATTTCACCAATCTAGACATCATTCCGGGCAACCTTGATTTGATGGAATTTGAACACGACACGCCGCGTGCCCTTTCGGCACGCAATGGTGAAATGTTCTTTACCCGTGTCGGCACCAAATTGGCCGAGGTCGAGGATCAATACGATATCGTCGTCATCGATTGCCCGCCGCAACTGGGATTCCTTACAATGTCGGCCCTGTCGGCGGCGACCGCTGTGCTGGTGACGGTTCACCCGCAAATGCTTGACGTGATGTCCATGTGTCAGTTTTTGCTGATGACATCGAACCTGTTGGGTGTGGTGGCGGATGCAGGCGGTGACATGACCTATGATTGGCTGCGCTACGTCGTGACCCGCTATGAACCAGGCGATGGGCCGCAAAACCAAATGGTTAGTTTCATGCGATCCATGTTTGGCGATCATGTCCTGAACCACCCAGTTTTGAAATCCACCGCAATCTCTGATGCCGGTATTACCAAGCAAACTCTTTATGAGGTGGAAAAGGGCCAATTCGTGCGCGCAACCTATGAACGCGCCATGGAAAGCCTGAATTCAGTGAACGGCGAGATTGAAACATTGATTCAACAGGCATGGGGGCGCTGATGGCACGTAAAGATTTGCTAAAGGGATTGATGGAACAAGCAGTGAAACCAGCCGATGACACGATCGACAGTGCGGCTGTTAAGCCCCCTGCCCCGTCTGGTCGCTATTCCAAAGGTGCCATTGGTGCGGTCAGCCAATCGATTGCGGAACTTAAATCAAGATCGGTCAGTGATATTGACCCATTTTTGATTGATGCCGGCGGTTTTCAGGATCGCCTTGAGCATGACGAGGTTGAACACAAGGCTTTGATGGCCTCAATTTCGGAATACGGCCAGCAGGTACCTGTGTTGGTTCGACCACACCCTGAAACGCCGGATCGTTATCAAATTGTCTACGGGCGACGTCGTGTTTTGGCTCTGCGGGATCTTGGGCAAACGGTCAAGGCGATGATCCGTGATCTGGATGATGATGCTTTGGTGATGGCTCAGGGGCAAGAAAATACCGCACGGCGGGATCTTAGTTATATCGAAAAGGCAAATTTTGCCCGCCAGATGTCCGAGGCCGGCTATAAACGCAAGGTGATTTGCGATGCGATCAACATCGACAAGACGGTGATTTCACGCATGCTTAATGTGATCGACCACTTGCCCATTGAATTGATCGAGGCGATAGGCGCCGCCCCATCCGTAGGGCGCGACCGTTGGTCTGCCATGGCGGAACAATTTGGTAAGTCTGGATTTGACGGCCCATCTGCTATTGGTGTGATCAATCTTACCACGCGCGGAAACAGTTCAGATGCGCGGTTCAACAGTTTGATGAAGGCACTCGAAAGCGGCTCTAACAAAGCCAAAAGTGCCGAAAAACCCCAACCTGTTCAGCACAAGCTGCGCAATGCGTCGGGCATCGTGATGGGGCGTGTTTCGGTTAAGGACGACAAAGTTTCAATTGAACTCAAACCATCCAAAGCAGGCGGTTTTGATCGTTGGCTGGTTGAGAACATGGAAGAGATTCACCGGGATTGGGTAACCAAGAACGGCGGGTAATCGGGGACAAAACTCGATTTAAATAAGAGCAGTGAAACCAACAAGGAGGCACAAAAGACAGGACCCAAAGAAAAAGCCCTTCAGGACATGACATCCCAAAAGGCTCGTTCGTAGTGTTGCATCTCCGAATCTAGCCGCCAAAGTTGACAGCTGTCAACAACCGTTCTTGTTCAGCGGGCAGAAAAGTTTTGTCTCGTGAAAATTTATGCAAGCAAGTGGAACGACGCCCTTTGGGCAGCGGTCGGTGACGGCTGGCCTGTTGGCAAGGATCGAGGTGGCCCGTGGGCCTGCCCCCCTGCCCCAAATCAACAAATATGAAACCCTGCGCCAAGTAACAGCCGCACGCCTTGCTTTGGGCGTGACGGATCGGGATCTGGTGGTGCTGAACGCGCTGGTCAGCTTTCATCAAGGCGCCCAGATCGACGATGAACCCAATTTGGTGGTGTTCCCGTCAAATCGCGCTTTGTCTGAACGCGCCCACGGTATGGCCGAAAGCACACTGCGGCGACATTTGGCGGCCTTAGTGGCGTCTGGATTAATCCTGCGCCAAGACAGCCCCAATGGAAAACGTTTTGCCAGCCGCGGCATTGGCGAAAATGCTGGGCGCGCCTTTGGTTTTGATCTACGTCCCCTTTTGGTTCGTGCGACCGAAATTGCCGAACTGGCCCATATCGCCGAAACAAACGTGGCCGCCACACGCGTAGCCCGTCAAGAGGCCAGCCTGATCCTTAGGGATACTGCCAAATTGGCTGAATACGGCCTTACAGAGCATCCTGGCGCATTCTGGGAAGGCATCCTAGAGCAAGCCGCAGATTTCCGCCGTCAGCTTCGACGCAAATTGGAAATAGATGCGCTAAAAACCATAACGATTGGTCTTGAGAAATTGTTAACAGTCGTCAAATCCAAACTAACAAATACACAAGATATGAGCGGCAATGACGTTCATAATGAGCGTCACCGTCATAATTCAAAAACAGACTCTTATGATCTTGAACCTTGCTTAGAAAAAGAAAGAAAGGCGGAACCTGGGGATTCTAACTTACCATTGATGATTATTCAAAAGGCGTGTGGGGAAATCCAAAGT
>ERZ1048872.1218-NODE-1218-length-22456-cov-6.281327_pt1 | contig 22456 bp, 22 predicted proteins | sample MGYA00383100_ERZ1048872 | MGnify/ENA primary metagenome ERZ1048872 (study PRJEB29581, sample SAMEA5548370) | metagenome | biome: marine; feature: coastal; material: water | depth 50 m | study: Short-term variability in the microbial, nano- and picoplankton...
TAGAAATGTAAAATTATACCTACCACAGAATTTACTAGATAACAAAAAAGACATTTATAAATATTACAAATGTCTTTTTTCAAACCAACTAAAACTGATAACCAAATCAGTAACTTATTACTATCATAATTTTCTTCAAATGAGACTTTATATAGTAAAAATAAGTCCTTAAAAAACAATACGCAGTAACTAATGTTACCAAACAAAAAGCGTTTATATCTTAAACAGATTCAACAAAGTTGCTTACCAAGCATTAATACGTTATATATCAATGTCTTACAACTCTTTTTTTACATAATATAGTGAGCTATTTTTAATCAAAAAGCAGTATTTTTGTTCTACATTTTTTTTAGTAAATATTTATTACCCATGAAGACATTAGAAAAGGCGAAAATAAGTCTCGAAGATAAAGGCTATTTAGATATAAAAACTCCAGATGTAGACTATATAAAAGAGATACAAAAATTAAAGAAAGAAAAGAATGCCATCTTGTTAGCACACTACTATCAAATAGAAGAAATACAGGAAATAGCAGATTTTGTTGGAGATAGTTTGGCTTTGGCACAAATGGCAGCCAAAACAGATGCTGATATGATTGTCTTTGCAGGTGTTCATTTCATGGCTGAAACTGCGAAAATTTTGAATCCAACAAAAAAAGTGATTTTACCAGATTTATTAGCTGGTTGTTCATTGGCAGATTCTTGTCCTCCGGATAAGTTCTCTGCATTCAGAAAAGAACATCCAGACCATTTGGTAGTTACCTACATAAATTGTTCTGCAGAAATAAAAGCTTTGAGTGATTATGTGTGTACTTCATCTAACGCAAGGAAAATAATAGATTCGATACCAGAAGATCAACCAATTATTTTTGCACCAGACAGAAATTTAGGAGCATATTTAAACAAAGAAACAGGCAGAGAGATGCTACTTTGGGATGGTGCCTGTATTGTACACGAAGCGTTTTCTATGGAAAAATTATTGAAAGTGTATAATGAGCATCCAGACGCTATATTGATTGCACATCCTGAGTCGGAAGCACATATGCTCAAAGTTGCTAAATACATAGGCTCTACTTCTGGACTTTTAAATTATGTAAAACACAGCGATAAGAAAAAATTTATAGTTGCTACAGAAGCAGGAATTTTATTCCAGATGATGCAAGAAAATCCAGATAAAGAAATTATTCCTGCGCCTGCTAAAGAAGATAATACCTGTGCTTGCAGTGAATGTGCTTATATGAAAATGAACACTTTAAAAAAGCTGTATCTCTGCTTAAAATACGAATTGCCAAGTATTGAGGTTGACGCTGAACTAGCAAAAAAAGCAATTGTACCAATTGAACGCATGTTAGAGCTATCAAAATAATATCATTTTATGGTAAGTAATAAGAAACTATTTGAATCTGATTTTTTGGTCATTGGCTCTGGTATTGCTGGCTTAACTTTTGCTTTAAAAACTGCTGTTAAATTCAAAAATGCAAAAGTTATTATCGTCACTAAGGATGATCAAAGTGAATCTAACACTAAATATGCTCAAGGTGGTATTGCAACCGTTTACAATAAAACTGTTGATAGTTTTGAGCAACATATTGAAGATACCTTAATTGCAGGTGATGGTTTATGTAATAAGAAGATTGTTAAAATGGTTGTTGAAGCTGCACCACACCGACTTAAGGAACTAATTGATTGGGGAACAAAATTCGATAAAAACGAAAAAGGCGACTACGATTTGGGGCGTGAAGGTGGTCATTCTCAGCACCGAATTCTACACCATACAGATATTACTGGTGCCGAAATTGAACGCGCGTTGTTAGAGCAAGTCAATGCACAACCTAATATCGATTTTTTAGAACATCATTATGCCATTGACTTAATTACAGAACATCAGGTTGAAAAGAAACAGACTAAACGTAATGGCAAAATTTCTTGTTTTGGTGCTTATGTTTTGGATGAAAAAAATTCTGTTGTTAAAACGTTTATCAGCAAGTTTACCTTGCTGGCATCTGGCGGAAATGGCCAAGTCTACGAAACAACTACAAACCCAGTAATTGCAACAGGAGATGGTATTGGTATTGCCTACAGAGCAAAAGCTGAAATCTCTGAAATGGAGTTCATTCAATTTCACCCGACCGCACTATACAATCCTGGAGAATATCCTGCATTTTTAATTTCGGAAGCGGTTAGAGGTTTTGGTGCCAGATTACGAGATTATAATGGCAATTTCTTTATGCAAAACTATGATGAGCGCGAAGAATTGGCATCCAGAGATATTGTAGCAAGAGCCATCGACAACGAGTTGAAAAAAAGTGGAACTCCTCATGTGTATTTGGATTGTACACATTTAGATATGGATAAATTTAAGGATCACTTTCCTAATATCACTGAAAAATGTGCCTCGCTTGGGATTGATGTTGAAAAGGACTTTATACCTGTTGTTCCTGCCTCACATTATATTTGTGGTGGAGTGAATGTGAACAAGAATGCTAAAACTTCTATTAAAAAATTATATGCATGCGGTGAAGTTACACGAACTGGCTTGCATGGAGGAAACAGATTGGCTTCTAACTCTTTGTTAGAAGGTTTAGTCTTTGCACATAGAGCTTATTTAAATGTAACTAAGAAATTTGTTAAAGCAAAAATGCCTAAAGACATACCTGTTTGGAATGACAGTGGAGTGGTTAAAAACATGGAGAAAATATTGATTTCTCACGATCGGAATGAAGTAAAAACCATAATGACTAATTACGTTGGTATTGTAAGATCCAATGAACGATTAAAACGAGCTGAAATTAGATTACGCGTACTTTATGAAGACAATAAACGATTGTATGATCATTCTGAATTATCTGCCGATTTATGTGAATTACGAAACTTAATAACTACAGCCTATTTAATTACCCAATTCTCTAAAACTAGAAAAGAAAATTGTGGTGGGTTCTACAGTATGGATTTGGCTTAAAAGTATGTTCCATGAAAAAGGCATTTATAATTTCTTATAAATGCCTTAAAACAAACCAATCAAAAACTGATAACCACATCAGTTAACTTTTCTTGTGCCGTCAATATTTTATGGGCATATTTATTAAAGCTTAATTATCTTCTTCTCAATAATATTTGAGTTATTTGTAAATACTAAAATATATTCACCTGAAGCAAATTTTGTTATATCTATAGAAATTGATTTTTTACCAATAGATTGTTCTACTACAATTGATTTTATTTTTTTTCCTAATAAATCAATTACATCTAATGTACTTTTATCTGTATTCGGAATAAAAACTGCGACTGTAAATGAACCTTTTGAAGGGTTTGGAAATACACTCAAGTTGTAAATATTATTTACATTAAGTTCAATTTCATCTAAACTTAAAGAAGATTTCGTTATGTATACTTTAAATGCCAAATTGCTCGCACTACTCTGTGTTCCATTATTTATAAAAAATATGTTTTCTTGAGTACTTTCAATTCCACCAAAAATGTATCCAACAAGCGTTGCGTCATCTTGTAAGGTATTGATATCGAGAATATCGTTTGTTAAATAAATTGAATTATCATTTAACGGAATAAATTCTGCACCAGAACCCAATAAAGTAGGCATTTCGATATCCAATCCGCTTTCTGTCATAGACCCATCACCAAATCTAGAAACTTTACTAATCGTTTTTACAAATGGGACATCGTTATCTTGAATTAAATTATTGTTTGCATCTAATTTATATTGGCTCATTCCACCAAAAAACAAAGTATGCATGGTATTATTAGTCGTATCATATATAGGAATTTTAGCACTATGATATTGACTTAAATACTGACTAAATGTGTTATTTACTGTATAACCAGTTGCTGTGACATTTACCGTATTTAACCAAGGCAGATTCACAGAATGTTGAAAAACTCCACTGAACATTGTAAATCCCTGAGAACCATTTGGAAATATTTGAGGTGACATATTATAATCTCTTCTATGCAAATTATCTGTATCATATTGAGCAGCATAGTTTACAATTGACAGATTAGTTCCATCATCATTTATCTCAAAAGTTCTTATTTCATCTGTATAGTTTTGTATAAATCCAGGTCCGTGATCTGGTCCCATAGGATTATACCTGCCTTCAAAATATTGCCCGCCACATAAATAAAACACATTATTTAATAGACCAAGCTGGCCACCTGTTACTGCAAGATTAGTGTTAGTAATTTGTCTAAAAAATGGAATAACGCTAGTGTCATTAATTACTGCATTAGCTAATCCATCTACATCAATAGCAGTTAATTTATCATGAGTTACATGGTCATTTTGTGTTGCACTAAAACCATATCCACCCATAATATACAAGGTATTATCTCTTTGATAAAATTCTTGATTGGTGGATTGCAATTGCTCAAAAATAGAAGATTGCAATACATTTAAAGTTGTATTCCATGTTTGATTAGCAACAGGATCTATAACAGAAACACTTTTATTATTATCATTCTCTTGAAATGCCGCAAATGGCTGTCTTTGATGTAATCCATCTATCCTACCTCCAATAATTATCCATTTACCATCACTGGTTTTTCCCCAAGAAAAAGAATGAGCGCTAGGTGCATTTGTAATTAAAAATGGTTCTATTTGAACTGTAAATTGGTCTTGAGCAAATGAGAATGCAAATATTAATATTGAAATTACAGAAATTAATAATCCTTTCTTCATAATATAGATGCTTAAAAATCAAAGTTAGGACTAAATAAATTTGAAAAGTGTAGCTAATGTTACACTGCTTCAATTCGTTTTCTTATAACTCCAAACCGCTAATCCATTCATAATTAAAGCAAATAATAATGTGTTTAACAGTTGTGGCATAATATCAACTAAGCCAGATCCTTTTAACATTACCATACGCATCACTTCTACGAAATATTTAATTGGATTAAAGTCTGTAATAGTTTGTGCCCATTTTGGCATGCTTTCAATAGGTGTAAACAAACCACTCATTAAAATAAAAATAACCATAAAAAACCAAGCGATAAACATGGCTTGTTGCTGTGTGTCTGTAAAATTTGAAATGAATAATCCTATTCCTAAAACCACCAATATATATATTGATGTATATAAATACATAAGCAGTAAACTACCAACAATTGGTACATTAAAAATGACTTTTGCAATAATTAAACCTACTGTTAATATTGCTAATCCTATTACCCAAAATGGAAATAATTTTCCGATTATAAACTGACTTTTTTTAATTGGCGTCACATTAATTTGTTCTAGTGTACCTATCTCCTTTTCACGAACAATGTTCATTCCTGAAAGAAAAAGTGTAATCATAGTAACTAATAAAACTAAAATACCTGGAACCATAAAGGTTTTATAGTTTAAGGTCTCGTTGTACCAAAAAGAAGGTAATGTTGTAATATTTTTAGGACGAATAGTTAATGCATCTGTTGGATTTAATAAATCCATCATTAGATTGTTGTTAAGGCTTTGAATAATTTGTAAAACATACGCGTTTTCAACACCAGCAGCGGCTCCGTCAATGGCATTAATAGTAACACCCAAATTGTTGCGTTTTTCGTTCTGTAAATCGCGTTCAAAATACTGTGGAATTTCTAAAACAACATCCACTTTTCCATTTAGCATTGCATCGTTCGCTACTTCATTGGATGGAAAATCTGATAAAACACTAAAATATGTTGAAGCATTGAACTTTTTTACAATTGCTCTTGATGTTGATGTATGATCGTGATCTACATAAGCAAACTTTATATTTTTAATATCGAAAGTAGCCGCATTAGATAAAATAATTAATTGTATCAATGGCATTACAAAAATAATTGGCAACATGGCTTTATTTCTAAAGATCTGCTTAAACTCTTTTTGTATTATGTACAGAATTGTTTTCATATTATTTTCCGCTGCAACAGTAAAATTCTTATTTAATTACTCTAATCTAATTTTATATTTCTTCACACTTAATCCAATAAAAAATACAGTCATTACCAATAAAATCAAGGTTTCTTTCCAAAGAAATTGTAATCCTACACCTTTTAACATAATGCCTTTAATGATGATTATAAACCATTTAGCTGGAATTATATTGCTAATAAATTGAAGCGGTAATGGCATACTTGATATAGGAAAAATAAAGCCTGATAATAAAATTACAGGCAACATTAATCCCATCAAGGAAATCATCATAGCTGTTTGCTGTGTAGCTGAAATAGTTGAGATTAATATACCCAAGGCCAGAGCTGTAATAATGAACACTACGCTTTCAAATGCCAGCAGAACTAAACTACCGTGAATTGGCATATTAAATATAAAAATGCTCAACAACACGATAACAGTGGCATTAATGATTGACAGAAAAATATATGGAAAAACCTTCCCTATAATTACTTGTGAAGGTTTTAATGGTGAAACTAAAAGAATTTCCATAGTCCCTAATTCTTTCTCTCTAGTGATTGAAATAGAAGTCATCATAGCAGATACTAGCATCAGAATAACTGTCATAACACCTGGAACAAACATATACACACTTTTTAATTCAGGATTATATACCATGCGTGTTTCTGGTATTACTTGATAAGCAATAGTGACGTCTTTGTTTAATTCTTTTTGATATTGCTTTATAATAGCATTTACATAATTACTTATAGTATTGGCTGTATTTGGGTCTGTAGCATCAGTGATTACTTGTATGTTTGCATGTTTTTCTTTGATGAAATTTTTACTGAAATCTTTTTCAAAATTTAAAACAGCTTTAATTTTTCCCTTTTTAAAAGCATTTTCAATTTCTGATTCTCTTTCAATAAATTCATTAATACTAAAATATTTTGATGCTGAAATTTTATTGATTATTTCCTTTGTAGTAGCATCTTTAGAATGGTCTAATATGGCTATTTCAACATTATTGATTTCGTTGGTAATAGCAAAACCAAATAGTAAAATCTGTGCTATTGGCATTCCAAAGAGAATAAACAAAGAGCGTCTATCTCTAAAAATATGGTAGAATTCCTTTTTTATAAAGCCAACAAATCGTTTCATCCTCTAGCCAGTTTTAAAAACACGTCATTCATGTTAGATACTTTATACTGCTTTTTTAGATTTTTGGGTGTATCTAGAGCTTCTATTTTTCCATTCACCATTATCGATACACGATCGCAGTATTCTGCTTCATCCATATAATGTGTAGTTACAAAAACGGTTGTCCCTTCATTAGCAGCTTTATAAATAAGTTCCCAAAACTGACGTCTGGTAATTGGATCTACTCCTCCGGTTGGTTCATCTAAAAACACAATTTTAGGATTATGTATTAATGACACAGAAAAGGATAGCTTTTGTTTCCAACCTAATGGCAAAGAGCCAACTAATTTGTTTGTGACATTTTCCAAGCCTAATTCTTTAATTAAAATGGCTCTCTTTTCCTTTATTTCATTTTTAGACAACCCATAAATTCCAGCAAAAAATGTTATATTTTCCTTAACAGTTAAATCATCATACAATGCAAATTTCTGACTCATATAACCAATATTTTTTTTAATGTCTTCAGCATGAGTAAACACATCAAATCCTGCGACATTGGCTTTTCCTGATGTAGGATTAGAAATACCAATCAACATTTTCATAGCCGTTGTTTTACCAGCACCATTAGCCCCTAAAAAGCCGAATATCTCGCCTTTTTCAACATTAAAAGTAATGGCGTTTACAGCTGTAAAATCACCAAACATTTTGGTTAGTCCTTCTGCTAGTATAACTTTATTGTTACTCATTATTTTGCTAATTCCATAAAGGTATCTTCTATGGTCGCTTTTGTTTTTTCTATTTTAATCTCAGTCAAGTTTTTAGACTCTAAGTACGCTTTTAATTCCTTTGGATTAAAATCTAATCTATTATCTGTATAATGCACAAATTCTCCGAAAGGATAAACGCTATGACAATGTTCGTAATCGTTTAAACTATTGATGAGTTGATACATATTATTTGAAATAACGTTATAGATTTGTTTTGGATAGTGCTTTACAATAGCTTCAGGCGTATCAATCTCTAGTATTTTTCCATCTTGTATTAGCGCAATTCGATCACAAAGTTCAGCTTCATCCATATAAGGTGTAGACACCAAAATTGTGATACCTTTTAACTGAAGACGTTTTAGCATGTCCCAAAATTCTTTCCTTGAAACTGGATCTACACCAGTCGTTGGCTCATCTAAAAACAATACTTTGGGCTTATGTATTAAAGCACAGCACAAGGCTAGTTTTTGCTTCATTCCACCAGATAACTTACCTGCTCTACGTTTTTTAAAAGGTTCAATCTGTACATAAACATCTTGTATTAATTCATAATTTTCTTCTATGGATGTTCCGAAAATAGTAGCAAAAAAATTAAGGTTCTCTTCTACAGTTAAGTCTTGATAGAGTGAGAATTTACCTGGCATATAGCCAACATTATTTCTGATTTTTTTATAATCTTTAACCACGTCAAAATCAACGACTGTTGCTGTGCCTTCATCTGCTATTAGCAGCGTGGTTAAAATCCTAAAAAGTGTTGTTTTACCAGCTCCGTCAGGACCAATAAGTCCAAAAAGCTCGTTAGGTTTAACTTTAAAAGAAATGTCCTCCAAAGCTTTTACCTTTTTATAGGATTTACTAATATGGTTAACAGTTATACTCACACCGTTTACTTTTGAACTTTAATTATGGCTTCCATAGTAACTTTTGAAATAATGGAATTTGAAATTAAACAGGCTTTTTCCGATTTGTCTAAAATACGTTCGGTACGTTCTCGTTTCATTTCATCTTTAATAACGACTTCAGGAAACAATAACACTTCGCTTATAACAAACTTGCCCTCTACTTTTTCCAAAATACCTTTTGATTCACATTTAAAACTTACATATTCTAATTTAGAATAATCTGCAATTGCTAAAAATGTCGTCATTAAACAACTACTCACTGCAGCTGTAAACAAATGTTCTGGTGACCAGATATTGGCCATTCCGCCTGGGAATTCTGGTGGAGTTGCTACTTCTAGACAATTAGTGTCATTGTTTTCGTTATTTTTTAATTCTGGTGAACACATCATTCCTTTTCTGTCTTGTGTCCAACTAATATTTACGTTATAAGTATGTTTATCCATTATAATTTTTATTGATTATTTTCTTCTGAATTATTTATCCATAGTTCTGCTGGCATTCCTATTTTAAGACTTCCGTCATTGACAACATCTACTTTAGCAGCATAAACTAAAGCAACACGTTCTTCTTTAGTTTGTATTATTTTTGGGGTGAATTCGGCTTCCGAAGCAATCCAACTAATTTTTCCTTTGTGGGATTTCATAGCATCTGTATTATCTATTTTTACAGTAACTTCTTGGCCTATATTGATATTGGCTAATTGTGTTTCACTTATATATACGCGTAATTGCATAATACTTAAATCAGCTATTTTGTAAAGTGGTTTTCCAAAAACTGTAATCTCATTGGGTTCTGCATATTTGGTTAAGACCGTTCCGTTTACAGGATTAAATATTTTACTTTTCTTAATTTGGTCGTCAATTTGTTTAAGCTGTATATCAATATTTTTTAGTTCGTTAACCACAGGCGCATTTTGTATTTCTACACTGCGTATTTTGTTATTGATGACATCAATTTCTCCTTGGACATCGTCTAATTGTTTTTGAGTACCAGCATTTTCTTTAATAAGGTTTTCAGCCCTAGTTTTGTTGATATTGGCGGCTCTTAATGTTGCGTTTAGCACAGATATTTGAGATAATACTCCTTTGGATTTAGAACTAATCAATGCTTTAGAAACTTCTAACTGCTCGCGCTTTAAAGCCAGTGGAATTGTGTCTATATATCCAATAAATTCATCTTTTTCTAGTTTATCACCTTCATTAACATTAAACATCAATAATTTTCCATTATTCTCGGCAGAAATAGTTATTTCTATCGCTTCAAAATTGCCATAGCCATCTGCTTTTCCATTGTCGTTTTTACAAGAAAACAGGCTCGTAACTAAGAAGCTAAATCCTAATATATAATTGTAGTTTTTCATTTTATTATTGTTATTGTCCTTTAATGACGTTGTAATTTGCTTTGGCGAGTTGTAACTGTATTCTATGTCTTACTAATATATTTTCGTCTTCGTATAAATTGGTAAGCTCAGTAATGTATGCAGAGGATGTAATTACTCCATTTTTAAGCTGCGATTCTGAGATTTGTAATACATTTTTCCTGAGATTAATAATCTCTTGATCTGATTCTATAATAAGAGCTATTTTATCGATTTCCTTTTGTTGTTTATTTAGTTCTATGTTTGTGTTTAAAATAAAAGTTTCGGTTTCTGTGTCTAGAATATCCTTATTGATAGAAAAGGATTCTTGCTGCTTTTTACTAGAATTCCAATCGAACACATTCCAATGTAAATTAACGCCAACCGTATAAAATGTTTGAAAAGAATTATCGAGCATATTTAAACCAGGATTCCCATAACCACCTGTTGCAAAACCATGAAGTTTAGGCATATTTTGTTTTGATAGCAAAAATTTAGAACTTTCAATTTCTTCCTTCTTAAATTGAAACAACTCCAATTCTGGTCTATTTAAATCACTATGCAATGGTGACTCAATAATTGGGTTTTGAAAAAATGTTGAAGCGTCTAATTGTTGACTCATTAAACGCGAGAGCGTTTCAATAAGTATTATTTTATTATTCTCTACTTCGATAAGTTGTTGATTAATTTTTAACAGTTCAACTTCCAAAATTTTATCAGAAGAAGGTAATAACGTTCCATATTTGATACCAGATTGCACCTCTTTTAACTTAGATTTCAATTGTGCTTTTTTTGCTTCTAATAATTCATAAGATTCTTGCACCAATAGAATTGAAAAAAATAGTTGGTTCACCTGAAACTTTAACTTATAGATATCTGTCTCTATCTGTTTTTGCTTGGTTTTTAGTTGAGCAGATTTCACTTTTAATGAAGCATCAGTTAATCCTCCATTATAAATAAGCTGATTTACAGAAAATGTTGCACGATATTGGTCTTTATTTTGTGGCTCAATACTAGAATTTGGAATAGGTACTTCAATTACATCAGATTGATAAGTCGCCTTAGCGTCTAAATATAATTGGGGTAGTTTGGAATTGGTAATCACATCTGTATCTAATACATTTTGTGCTTCAAATAGTTGAGACTGTTTCGCTAAAGGGTAATTTTGTGCAACTAAATTATAACAATCTTCTAGCGTGATGCTTTGTTGCGCCATACTAGGTATCATTGTTATATATAAAAGAATAAATAATATGCGTTTCATCTTATACCATCTTTATTGAATTAATAATAAAGTCTGCTGCTTCAGTTTTGCGCTGATCTATCAGATTTATGTAGGTAGTTTCATCTGTATTTGTTAATCCCATAATTAAAGGCTTAGCTACAAATGGAAAAATATTAAGTGCTAAAATGTTGATAAATAACTGTTCTGCACTAATAGGTTTAATAATGTTATTTTTTACTTCTTTAACTAACTTTTTTTTGAATTTTTCGATATTTGGAAAATCTCTACTTTCCTTCATTATTAATATAAATTCTGGATTTCTATTAAGCTCTTGTATTACAAAATTTGGTAAATAAGGATGCTCAATAACAAATGAAATATAGTTTGAAGTAAAATTTCTAATCTTCTCTTCAATTGATGAATCATCATTTAGAATTGTATTAAGTTGTGGCGCCAATAATGAAAAGGCATTTTTAAAAACCGCTTCAAATAGCATTTGCTTACTTCTATAATAATAATGAAGCATCGCTTTATTAATGCCAGCTTCATCTGCTATTTCTTGCATTCGTGCACCAACCATTCCTTTAGACTGAAATACAAACTTTGCAGCTTTTAATATCTGTTCTTCTGTGTTTTTATCTTTTGATTTTTTCATATTAACTATATGGTTTAACCATTTGGTTAACAAATGTAATGAATAATGTTTTATTCAATACTTTTTTAACAATTTTTATCTAAATAATGGACAGAATAATTATGCTAAATACTAGCAGATAAGAAATAATAGTAATTTTCCAGAAAACATGAGCCTTAAAAAGTTCCATAAAATTAAATGAAACCAGCACAAATTTAATTGCAGCCATAACGAGTATAAGAACAGATATATAATAACCCCCATCAGTAGAAGAAATCCCGGAGACGATAGATAAGATTAATAATACAACCCAAGTAACGGTTAGCTTATTCATACTAAAATATTAAATAAATTATAGGGAAAAGTAATAGCCAAATAAGATCGCACATATGCCAAAAGGCAGCACTAGCTTCAAAATCTTCGAGGTTAATTGTATTCTTTTTAAGACTTCTACTTACTACTAATAGAATAACTAAACCAACAATAACATGTATAACATGAAATAAAGTTAATAACCAATAATAAGTAAAAAACGTATTGTGATTAATTGTTAATCCAGCTTCAATTTTAAAGTAATACTCCACACTTTTTAAGAGAAGAAACAAAGCACCACCAAGCATTGTCAAATTAAGGAATAAGGATGCCTTTTTTATATTCTGATTCTTTAACTCTAAAACAGATTTTGCCATAAAAAACCCACTTGTAATTAAAAATATGGTATTAATAGTTCCTATTGCTGTATTTAATTGCAATCTGGAATTGTGAAATAATTCCGGAGCATCCTTATAAGATGCAACCATAGCAATTAAAGCCATACCGAAGGTGATTAGCTCTAAAAAAATGATAATCCACATAAGAATTCCTCCAGGTGGATAAAAGATATTTTTTGATTTTACTAATGTATTATTCATTTGGTTTTATAATTACAAAGGCATTGCCGTTAATTAAATAAGAATGGGTTTGAGCAACATTCCAAGATTTTTCCTGACTATTATTCATTCCCTTAATAATGAATTCAATTGATAATGTATCTGCTGATTTTATTAAAGCAATTTTTTCAAATGAATTTTGTATGGCTGATTTTGAAGATAAATTTGGGCATTTATTTAATTTATAAAGCGCTAACATATCTTCAGAAAACCATTGCATCATCATACTTAAATGTTGTGGATCGCATTCATTTTCTATATGCAGCTCCTTTAAGAGCTGACATTTTACTTTAGATGAATTTTCAACACACTCATTTCCATAAGCATATAAATACCATGATAATAGTGCTCTTTCCGGAACATCTAATTTATCAATAAATGACTTGTTAACTACATCATTTTCAACAATAATATATTCATATTTAATAGTACCATGCTTACAGGACGATAACAACAAAACAACTATTGCAATAAAAATGTATTTATTTATACAGTGCATTTAATCCCAATCTAACAATCGTTTTTCCCCTGTTAATTTTTGAATATCTGTTACATCTTGGGACATTTCTATAACCCCTTTATATTTTTTATTTTCATCTCTGATGGCAAAATATCTTATATGAATTATGCGACCTCTATAATTAAACCAAAACTCGGCTACATCTTTTGTGCCTGCCTTAAATTCATTTACAATTCGTAAAACCATATCCACACTTTTTGGTGGATGGCAAAAACGAACTTCTCGTCCAATAATTCCTTTACTTCTTGGAAATACTCTATCATCGCCTCGATTGTAAAATATCACTTTGTCGTTTTCATCTACAAAAGTGATATCAATAGGTAAAAAACGTAATAATAGATTTACTTGACTTGGTGTCATGTAACCTTCGTCGTAATGAAAAGTATCTTCTAATGAGAATGATAATTCGCGCTCTGTAAAATCATCGCTTGGATGAATATATTCTGATACTTTTGCTGGATAAGGCATTGGTTTTTCTAAAAGCATCCATCCCATTTCTTCATCTCCTTCGTAAAATTCTTTCCATTCATCTTCGGATAATAATTCCATAGAATTGGGGAATAATTTTATATCTTCTATGGTCATTAATCGCTTTATACCTTCTATTAAATAAGGAAGATTCTCTACTATTTTTTCTGTATTCTTTTCAGAATTATAACCCTTTAACAATCGTATTTGGTCGCGTAGATTGTCATGAAACGACCACATACCTTGACTTGGTCCATTCCAACCATGTTTTTCTAAATAAGGGAACAACTGGTTTTCCTTTCGGGCAAATCGTTTCTCTATACCTGTTAGCTGATTGAATATATTGAAATATTTTTGAAAATCTGCAGCTATATCTACTTCATACAGCTCTAACAAAAGGTCTTGAATTAGGTTGCTTTCTTGATAATATACCTTTACAGGATGTCCTTCTGGTAATTTCTCTACTTCTGGTAAAAATGAGTTCATTTTTCTATTATTTTTAATGCTTTTGGGATAATTATGCTTTTTTCAAGGTGCATATATTTATGTACTTTATGTTCTATTACTTTAAGATTTTTGTATAAATACTGATATGTATTACAAGCACCTTTGGGCGCTATATAGTTGGATGATAAAGCAGAAATATTTTTTAATGTTTCAGCTATTAACTGATGAGTTATTTCATTTTTTTCTAATGAACTTTGCATATTAATTACATACTTAGATGATATTCTTGAATGTAAATTTTCTAACAATAAAATATCCTTAATTATAGCATATAAATTAATGGAGGTATTAAAAGACGTATTCAATAGGGCATGTAGTCTCTTTACTAATTTATTTATTTCGATAACCTCTTTATGTTCTATACCATGTACCTCAGACACTTTTGAAGCATATGGCAATATTTCGGTTAATTGATTTGAAATTATAGCATGATAATCACTTTTAGAAATTGTGATTAATGATGCTATATCTAAATCATTTAATCCAGAATCACCTACTATTCTATTGTTAATTAAATCTATTTCTTGTTTAAGAGTTTCAAACTCTACACCATTGTCTTTACAGGCAACTTCGAGTGTGGCATTACCACCACAACAAAAATCGATTTTATATTTACTAAAAATGTGGTCCGAACCTAATCTGTTGGAAACCACTTCGGCTACTGTGCTTTCTTTTGTTATTTCTTCCATGTCGTTTTATTTAATAAATTATGACTGATGTTTTATTTTCTCATATAACTTAACCAAAGATTGAAGTAACTCAACAGGAGTTGTAAGGATTTGATAATGATTTTGCCCAAACATTTGTGGTAGATAATACTTCGCTTGAGCTTCAATTGCCAAGGCATACGAGTTTATTTGTCTTTCATTTAATTCTCGAAGTGCTTGTTTTACATCATTTACACCATACTTTCCTTCGTATTTATCATAATCGTTAGGTTTACCATCAGACAATAAAATCACCCATTTATTTTTTGTATCGCGCTTATCTAACATCGCGCCAGAATGACGCAAAGCGGCACCAATTCTTGTATAACCACTTGGTTCTACTGCTCCAACTTTAAATTTTGCTCGATTCCAGTCATCATCAAAATCTTTTATCGTTATATAGCTGGAATGGTTTCTGGTTTTTGAATAAAAACAATCAATAGAAAAATCGATACTAAATTCATTTAAAATTTCCCCAAAGAGTATGGACACTTGCTTTTCAACATCAATGACTCTGTTTCCTGCGGCGTAACCATCACTTGATAAACTGATGTCTAGCAACAACAATATTGATAAATCCTTTTCCTTTTTTCGGTTTGATAAATATATTTTTTCAGATGGTGTATGTCCGGTATGCACATCGACATATAAATCTGTAATGGCATCTAAATCGAACTCGTTGCCTTGTGTCTGCCGTCTTTGTTGTTGGTACTTATTATTTACAGTTGTCAGCATTTTACGTAAACCTATAAGTGTGGAATTATTTTCGAGAATGGTTTTCTTATAATAGGCAACATCCGATTTTAGCAGTGATTTAGGATACACTTTGCAAAATTTATCCTTATAGCTTCGTTGAGTAAAATCCCATTCATCATATTTAATATGATAACCTGTATTATCTATTTCTGCGCTTTCAGATACTGTTGTATTCTCAATAAAATCTGCTTGATAGACTGAATGAGCCGTATCGTCAACTCTAACAGTATGCTTCATTTTCACTTCATCTAAAGCGTTAGAATGGTCATCGAGGTCATCATCACCATCTAAATCTTTCCAATTGCCACCAAACTCTTCAGCGGTTTCAACCTTTTCAAATTGATGCTGCAATACTGCATCTTCCATTTGTTTTTGGTCGATGGTCACTGAAATTATTTCTTCTACTGCATTCGATTTAATGATTGTTTTTGGTTCTTCGTTGGCTTGCTTTACTTTCTCAGAGAAATTTTCTAATTTCTTTTTTGGATCTTCTTCATTAGAATTCTTCATCCATTTACCATAAATAAATGAATAATCTATTGGCGACTTTTCTTTATGTTTTTCTGTAATATGGGTAGCAAATTTTTCGTGGTAGCTTTTTGTAATTGGGAATTGTTTAAATAATTCACTTAAAACCAAATGTGAGGTTTCTTTAGCCTTTTGCTGAGATTCTAATAACTCATGCGCTTCTCCTTTAGACCAATTTAAATTTAGATTTTTTTGAACTGATAGATATAGAACCCTAAACAAATAGAATGATAAATTCTCTTCAACCGTTTTAAATTCAACAATCTTCTTTGGAAGGAAGAAGTTATTGTTCTTATAACCTCCTTCCCTTTCAGCTTCGTATATCTCTATAGATTTCCCTGTTATAGCTCTTGCAAAAATTGTTAATCGTGGTTTTACATCATCTAGATTTACTGCATACTCCAGCTCTGCTTCACGTTTCTTTTTTCGTTTTTTAAAAAAGAAAGCAAACTTGGTGAAAATATATTCATCAGGCTCAAACTCAAACATAGTATTTAGTATGCAATCTTCAGTATAAAGTAAGCAGTTCGTAATCATATCATTGACTGTAAACTGAATACTGATAACTGGAGATTAAATTTATATCATTAAATCACTTAAATCCTTTAAAGCTGCAACAACTTCTAAATCATCAGATAAGGGTTCAATTATAGCTGCATGTACCGAGAGTCGTTTAGGTAAGCCGCTATGTATCAATTTGGCAGCATCTACCAATAGTCTTGTTGATACAGTTTCTGATAATCCGAGTTCAGTTAGATTTCGAATTTTTGTTGCAATATTTACTAACTTTTTAGCAATTTGAGTATCAATTTCTGTTTCTGATACTAAAATTTCAGTTTCAATTTTTGGTTCAGGATAATCGAATGATGTCGCTACAAATCGCTGTCTTGTAGATGGTTTTAGCTCTTTAAACCCACGCTGATAGCCAGGGTTAAAGGATGCTACGAGCATAAAATCCTCATGTGCTTTAACCAGTGCACCTAATTTATCTATAAATAACTCTCTTCTATGATCAGTTAAAGAGTGGATCGCAACAATAACATCTGGACGCGCTTCAGCGATTTCATCTAAATATAGAATAGCCCCTTCCTTAACTGCTGTAGTAAGCGGTCCATCTAACCAAATAGTTTCTGCACCTTTAATAATATACCTCCCTATTAAATCTGTAGAAGAGGTTTCTTCATGACAAGAAATAGTAATAAGTTTTTTCTCCAATTTATGAGCCATATACTCAATAAATCGAGACTTGCCAGTACCTGTAGGTCCTTTTAACAAAAAAGGAATCTTATTCTTGTAAGAATGCTCAAATACTTCTACTTCTTTACCTATGGTATGGTAATATGGTGCTTGTAAATTCATTATAATTATGGTTCTAAAATAAAAACCAGAGTAGCAGCTATTAATTAATCTTAGGAAATTGAATCTATTCTTAATTTTCTACTCTGGAATTTAAAATTGTTGTTTTTATTTAACAGATGAGAATAATTTTGGCTTAAAGGTAAACATTAACCAAGCCCAAGAATTATTTTCATCCTTGTCTCCACCTTTTAAAGCTTCCATTGAATCTGTTGCAAACATTTTTGAATATCCAGCATTCAACATAATGTCACTTGCTATTTTATATCCAAATACTAAATCTATTTCTGTTCCTAAATTATTATCCATTTTTTGAGAGCCGTCATAAATATCAGCAGCAGCAGAAAATATATGTGGAATTAGTTTCGCTGAGAATTTATCTTTTTTATAAGATAAAGTTGCACTTATATCTGTTAGGCCTACTGATTCAGCATGATTTCCAACATAGAAATAATCCATCCAACCATTAAATTTATGATTTGTACCAAACAGAGGTGCAAAAGATTTAATTTCTGCATCTGTATCATTTTGGTCTTTACCAGAAAGGTATTCATAACCTAAACCAGCTGAAAATGCATCAGAAATCTTATAACCTAAATTTGCTGAGTAATACAATGCATTTACATCTGAGGCTTCAGATTTTCCAGTTTGGAAATAAAACGCCCCATTAGCATTAAATTTACCGTGCTTATAGGTTAATCTTGGTCCAATAGTTTGTACATAATCCACCGTTTGTTCGTTGTCAGTATCTAAATACTCAATACCTGTATTTAAAAGTAAAAAACTTAAACCAAATTTATTGAAATCACCATGATACCAAGCGTATTGAAATGACTTGTATCCAGCTGCATCGCTATAAAGATTGTCGATACCGCTTTGCGAATCGGCGTTTAGAGCTAATCCAATATCTAATCTGCTCTTTTCATTTGGTGTGTATTTAAATAGAAATGCATCATGACTTCGTGCTTGCTGCGCCCAACCAACACTACCAAATATTCTATGATCGTCGTAAACTATTTCTTGACGACCCAATTTTAATGATACTTTTTTACTCATAATTGCTTCTGCCCAAGCTTGGTGTAAAGCTGTTGCTTCATCATCACTAGAAAGTGTGCCTACATCGCCCCAAACTCTTACATTTTGAAAAGAAACATATGCTTTTAATTTCTCGTTTTTAAATCCAAAATTTAATCGTGTTCTTTGAGATATAAAATTGGAACCATCTGCGTCAGTAGTTAATAATGATTTAACCCCATGTTTGTTCTCATAACGTGGTCTTATTTCTGCCGATAAATCAAATTGCTGTGCAAAGTTACTCAGCACTATAAATGATAAAATAACTGTTAATATTAATTGTTTTTTCATCTGTAAATATTTTATTTATTTTAATATTATTTAGATTCTATTTTTTATGTTCCATAATTCACAGCATATTTATTGCAGGTTTTATCCACAGTGATTCCACAACTGAAGTGAAAATCAATGCCATCTTTTTTAAATATGTGAGCAGTTTTCATATTCTCAGCTACAAAGACTGCAACTGTATTATTAGCAATAATTATCCTATTATATTATTTAATTAATTCTAAAATTGTAGAAATAGTTTCTTTATTATCAACTCCTAATCCTTCTTGTTGATGGATTAACTCTCCACCAGAATCAAACACACTTATGATATTAGAATGTGAAAAATCTAAAGGCGTAATTTGTTTGTATTTTACAGCTAATACATTAGCAAATTCTCTAACTCCCGTTTCTGTTCCTTGAAGAAAAACCCATTGTTCATCGTCCATTAAGTTTTCTATTGCAAATGCCTTTAAGCGCTCTGGTGTATCTGTTTCTGGATCAATACTTACTAAAACAAACTGCAAGTCCTTCAATCTATCTTTAGGAATTTTAGCTTCTATATTTCGCATATCTGCCACCAATCTAGGGCAGGCAGCTTTGCAGGTTGTATAAATCATAACCATCACTAAAGGCTTACCTTTTAAATCTTGAAGCTGAATGGTTTTGCCTTCTTCTGTATTCCATTTTGTAGTTAAATTAAAAATAGATTCGTCAGAGATTTCTGAACTTGATACTATTTTTGAATCTTCAATGCGTTTTAAATCCATTTTACATACTGGACAACTGCCTAATGTCGTATAGGTTTTTTCACCCTCACACTTCATTGGACATTGGTAAACAGCTAGATCATCTTCATTATTTGATTTATCATCTTTACATGCGGTCAATGACATCACAAGTAGTAACACCGAAAATATTGTTTTTATGTTTTTCATTCTTATTTAATACTATTTTTTACACATCTAAACCCAAGGTTTTTCATAGTGAATTTTGCCTTAAGACTTCCTCTAATGGCATACCGCATAAACGCTGCATAGTTCATTAAATCTGTAGCCCCAATTGCTCCACTTCCACAAAATAAATTACTGTCATTATCAACATCTTTTCTTGATTCTCCAGAAACTAAAACGGAATTAAAATCTGAAGTCCACTCCCAAACTAAACCGTGTAAATCATACACGTTCCAATAGTTTTTAAAGGTTGATCCAATTTCGTTGTTAAAAGTTTTAGGCTTTTCGTACCAACTCAAAATGTATTCGTTGTAAGTTTCTAATGTTCGAGCATCTGGCATTGTTTCGTTAGCCATTGCTGCATATTCCCATTCATCTATAGTTGGCAAACGTTTGCCCATACAATCGCAATATGCGTTAGCTGCAAACCAAGACACATTGGTTATAGGAGCATTTAAAGATATAGAGTCACCTATTACGATATCTGACTTCCATTCTCTTAAATAACTTCCGTCAGCAAATATTTTTTTAACTTGAGAACGCTGCCATTTTGGATTTTTTATAACAAATTCTAAATACTCTAAATTCGTTATTGGATACACGTCCATTTGAAAATCTTCGATAGTGACCTGTAAAGAGTCTCTACCATAAAGAGGTGTATAAGAGCCCCCTTTTATTGAAACCATTTTAGATTGACAATTTACTTCTGTAAAACAAATTATCAAAAAACAAATTGTCAATCTTAAAACAGTTTTCATTGTTTTCTAAATTTAGTGAGCGTTCTTAATTTGCTCAACTTGCATTTTAGTTACATTGGTCTTATTGTTGCCCCAAGAATTGTAAATGTATGTCATAACATCTGCAATTTCCTCACTGCTAATAGCTTGTTTCGTCATTACACTGTTATATTTTGCACCATTTACGGTAATTTCTCCTGTTTTACCATTAATCACAATACCAATTGCACGATCTACATCCGCATTCAAATAATCTGACTTTGCTAAAGGTGGGAAAGCATTCGGAATACCTTGACCCTCTGCTTGATGACAAGCAAAACAAGTTTTCATATAAATTTGTTTACCAGTTACCATTTTTTGAGCCAATGTTTTCTCTGAAGTAGATACTGCTTCTTTTGCTTTACCACTATCTGGCATGTCTTGAATAACTCCACCTTCTGGATGATAGATACCCTCTTGTACAACACCTGAATAAATATTTTTATCTTCTTCACCTTCAACTTTCAACATTCCTAAAGCACCTTTATTAAATGCTCTAAATATTGAGTGATCAACTAAAATAAATGTTCCTGGAACATCAACTTTAAACTCAACAATAGCGGCTCCACCAGCAGGAACTAAAGTGGTTTGAACATTTTCATTTATGAAGTCACCACCTTCTACCATAACTTTATCGAAAATCTCACCAATAACATGGAAAGATGACACTAAGTTTGGTCCACCATTACCAACATATAAACGTACAGTTTCACCAACATTTGCAGTAATTGCATTATCGCCTGTTAATGAGCCAACTTTACCATTAAACACCACATAATCCGCATCTTCGTCTACAGCTTTTTGCATATCGAATGATTGAAGTCCAGAAGCGCCATAATCGCCTTTAGTATAGAAATCACCTTGCATCACGTAGTATTCTTTATCTACTTTTGGAAGACCTCCTTCTGGTTCAACTAAAATTAAACCATACATCCCATTTGCAATGTGCATCCCAACTGGTGCTGTAGCACAATGATATACATACAAGCCAGGGTTTAACGTTTTAAAATTGAACTTTTTCTCATGACCAGGAGCTACAAATGACGATGTTGCTCCACCACCAGGACCAGTAACTGCATGTAAATCTATATTATGCGGTAATTTATTATCTGGATGATTTGATAATGTAAACTCCACTTCATCACCTACTCTGGTACGTATAAAGCTTCCTGGAACAGATCCTCCAAACGTCCAATACATATAAGTTGTCCCGTCAGTCATGGTACCTTCTTGCTCAAGTATTTCCATGTTAACAATTAACTTTTTAGCTCTTCTGTCACCAACAGAGGCTGGCACAAAAGGTGGAGCTGTTAACTCGGCCATTTGAGTACCTTTAACTGTCATGTTAGCCGAATGGTTAGCATCTGAGCTATCCTTTTCTTTGTTAGTACAACTAAATACGAAGGCAAATACTATCAATAGCGTACTCGCTTTCTTATAAAATTTAAAATTTATCATAATTTGATTATCAGTTTGTTTGTTTGTTTGTTTGTTTGTTTGTTCGTTTGTTTAATGTTACTCTATTTCTAATGCTTCATCAGTTGGTTTACCGTGCTTATAAAAATCAAGAACATATAGTATTATACCTGTAGTAAACAATGATGCACAAATAACTAATACGACAAAGTGGATACTAATTTCGTTTTGAACTTTCATAAAATCCATTCCGAATTTTCTTTCTAAATATACTTGAGCAACTCCAGCCACACCAAATGCAAC
>ERZ1048872.1229-NODE-1229-length-22284-cov-6.526564_pt1 | contig 22284 bp, 18 predicted proteins | sample MGYA00383100_ERZ1048872 | MGnify/ENA primary metagenome ERZ1048872 (study PRJEB29581, sample SAMEA5548370) | metagenome | biome: marine; feature: coastal; material: water | depth 50 m | study: Short-term variability in the microbial, nano- and picoplankton...
ACCACGGTTGCGGTTGTGTTTAGTCAGGGTATCAATCAGATGCTAATGCAACCAGCTATGTCAGCGAAGGATGAGGCGACAATCAAAAAGTCTCTTTGGATTGCTGCCCCTATCAACGGGTTGTTTGGTGTTTTTGCTGTAGTTATCGGTCTGACTGCTAAGTCCATTCCTGAGTTCGCTGCTTTAGGTCCAAAGGTGGCTGCCACATCGATGTTGGTAGAGTACTTGCCAGCCTGGCTTGGGGCCGTTCTCCTTGCTTCGTTTCTTGGCGCAATTATGTCAACATTTGCTATTACTGCACTGGCACCGGCAACAATCTTTAGTGTGGATATATACAAAAACTTGTATAAACCCGAAGCGAGTGAAGACGAAGTTACGCGGGTCACGCGGATTACTATCGTTGTGCTTGCAATAATCGCTATGACCGTTGCGTCATTTCTACCGCCAATACTCGCGGCCATGAATTGGCTATTTGCATGGTTAGTTCCTATTTTTTGGGTAGTTGTCTTTGGTTTCGTCTGGAAACGATCTACATCCGCGGCTCTTTTAACCCTGGTTGTAAGTTGGGTCCTGAATACGATCTGGTCCTTCACCTCGTTGCCGGAAGTGCTGGGATTGGCGTCCTTAAATAACGCCATCGTTACGGTTGTGGCAGCCTTAGGTGTTGGTATCGTCTGTAATCTATTTATGAAAGGTAAGCCGGGCTATTTCAGGTCGTCTGAGTATAGTGATTGGAAATTGAATCGGGTGCCAATGGCAACTCAATAACGGGAGCTGATTGAATGTTCTGGAGTATTTTTCTAAGTAGTGTGGGACTGATTTTTGGCATTCTGGTTGTAGGGCAGCTTATTGCGATGCTACTGCCCTCTGAAACAGATCTGGAATAGGTGATTTTGGGTATAGACCAGGCCTAATCACTTGAATCGCAGGAGTATAAACAATGGAAGAAGTAGTCGTTACTCGTCTTTGGATGGCTGGTGTCGTTGGTATGATGCTCGCATTTGCCGTGATTGCAGCCGTCGGGGTGGCACGCCAGAAGAAAAGCGATGCAGCCGCTGAAGAAGAGAACCGATAGCGATTAATTTCCAACGGTTTCTTGAACGGAGCAACGCCCAACCTGCGTTCAGCTTCTACATGGGTTGGTGCATTCTTTGCTACCTGCTCAATAAAGGTCACAGATTAATCTGACAATTGGCCCTTAGACGCTCCCTGAATTTATATCACATGTTGTATCACATTGTGAAACTTGCATATTGCTCGGTGCAAAATGGCTAGTTACTCTTTGGTCATTGAAATCTTTTCAGCCAGAGAGAGAAAGAAATGACGAGAGACTCGACAATGGAGATGGCCCGCGTTGTGCCTCAGCTAGCCGTCAAGCGATCACCTATGAGTTTCAACACACTGATGGTTCTTTATCTATGTGTCGTGTTGCTTCCATGGGGTTTATCTTATATCGCAGGGCTCGAAGTTCGAGGTTGGTACCAGGAACTGGTAGGGCTCTTTAGCATCATCGGCTTGAGTATGATGTTACTTCAGTTCTTGCTTACCTCTCGTGTTGATGCTGTTGCAGACCGGACCGGTGTGGACAACACTATGAGGGTGCACACCCGTTGGGGTGAATATCTTGGTTACCTGATCCTGCTTCACCCAATACTGATTGTACTTCCCCGTTTTATTGTCGCACCTTCATTCGCAATTGATGATGTATGGGAGCTTTTCACACAGTCGGAAACCTCCACTGGACTGTATGCGTGGTCCCTGATGCTGGTGTGGGTGCTCATGGCTGTTTTCAAAGATAAGATCGGGCTCTCGTATGAAGCGTGGCGCTACAGTCATAGTGCTGGATTTGTTGCCATTATAATCCTCGCCACGCATCACGCTGTCACGATTGGGCGTCATGGTAGATACAATGCCTGGTTCGACGTAATGTGGATAGTACTTTGTACCCTGGCTGTGATGCTCGTCTTATACATCTATTTTATTCGGCCACGAACCGTCGCGAAAAAACCTTTCAAGGTAGTGGACTGCGATAAAGGCAGTGATGCTGATTGGTACCTGACGATTGAGAAGGATGGTGACTTTCCATTTAGTTTTGATGCTGGACAGTTCGCCTGGATTAGCAGCTCCGACAGTGTTTTTGCCCGCAATGAACATCCATTTTCCATTGCCAGTAGTAGCGCTATCTTGCCGAAAATGAGTTTTGTCATTCGGGAGCTTGGTGACTACACTCGCCAGCTTGGAAAACTCAAGGTTGGGCAACGTATTTGGGTTGATGGCCCCCATGGTGTATTCACACTCAATGCGCGAATTTCAGCTGGTATCGCTTTGATAGCAGGTGGCGCTGGAATTGGCCCCATCATGGGTATCCTCCGTGAACTTGCAGAGAAGGAAGATCGTCGACCGATTCATCTTGTCTATGGCAATAGGAAGATCAGCCAGATGTTGTTCCTTGAAGAATTCAGGGTGCTAGGTAATCAGTTGGATCTTGAAGTACTGCTGGTGCTTGAAGATTCACCGGAAGATTTCACTGGATATAAGGGGTTTATTGACCGTGAAGTTTTGTCACGGCTGACCGAAGACCCGAACCATACCAATTGGGATTTTTATATTTGTGGTCCAAAGCCCATGGTGAAAGCTGTAGAAAAAAACCTCGAGGATCTGTCGGTCCCGAGGGAGCGCATACTTTATGAACAGCTAGGATTCTAGTTCACTCTTAACACGCGTCTGGCTGTGTAAATGATTCAGACTCGAAATTATAGTCAGGAGGTACAACTTTTATGACAACAGAAGACGACGGTATCGAAGAAGGTATCTCACGCAGAGATTTGCTGAAGGGTGGGATGTTTACGGCAGCGGCATTGTCTGTTCCCTTGATTTTGAATCCCGGAAGCACCTCGATGAGTGTCGCGGTGAAAACAACCCATATCACCGATGTACTCGTAATAGGGAGTGGTTTTGCCGGAACTTTCGCCGCATTAGAAGCGCGCAAGAATGGTCTAAGTGTCACGATGGTCGATAAAGGGGTCGTGGGGTGGTCAGGTATGTCTCCCTGGGCATCTGATAGCAGACCCTTTGATGCTGAGATTTATGACCGCGATGAGTGGCAAGGTAATGTCGCAATGAATACGGAATATGTAAATGATCCGCGGTGGCTTGATATCTTTATGGATGAGTCTCTGGGTTTCTTCCATGAACTTCGTGCCATGGGTGCACATGATACTAAACCTTTTGAGCGAGGTACCAAAGTATTCAGAACAGAGCTCGAACAGGCAGGAGTCTCGTTCGTCGAGAGGACAATGATAACCGGGTTAATGCAGGATTCCCGTAAGCGCATCTGTGGCGCGGTAGGTTTCACCTACGACGACTCCAACGAAGAATCAAAAGCAGTTGTACTTTCTGCGAGTGCAGTAATCCTTTGTACGGGTGCCGGTTCTTACAAGAGTCCTGGATTTCCCATCTGGGGACAAACTTTTGATGGTGATGCAATAGCCTATGAAGCGGGTGCGAAAATTGTTGGCAAAGAATTTAATGACACGCATCCAACTTTTGCATTTGCACCAGCAGCAGCCTATGAAGGTTGGAAGTGGGCGCAGGAAGTGACTGGGGCATATGTCATGGTCGGTCCTCCGGATAAACTGGTAGGGGGATTAACGTTGGATAACGCCCTGGGCGCGTTTTCAGATGGTGTTGAGCGGCGACTTGGAATGGGACCTGGCGGTGAGCCTCCACCTGGTCCAGGAGAGCTCCCACCGGGAGCGGAGGAAAGAGAGCGAAACAAGAAGTACTTGGGCAAGGGGTATTTGAAGACGTCGGGACTGCACCTTGACATGGGTGGACCACCAGCACCACCACCGAATGATGGTAGCGGACCGAATCTTGGTCACCGGGTCGGGGGCGCTACCGCTGGCATGGGTGTCCATAAGAGTGAGGGAATATTTTGTTCAGACTATTCATGCGCTGCCGATGGCGTTGAAGGTTTGTATGCTGCCGGTGATGCCCTTGGTTCAATGCTCTGTGGCGCTGTCTACCCTGGACGAGGATTCTCATCGTACGGGTCAGCTATCCAGGGCAGACGGGCAGCACGAAGCGTTATTGAGTATTTGAAGACTGCTCCGTCACCAAATGTGACTCAACAGAGTATCGACGCCTTAATAACAAAAATGTGGGCACCCCGCGAAAATGAGAAGGGGTATAGTCCAGAGTGGATTACTGCGACTTTGCAAAACACTATGACACCGTTTCATATTCTTTACATCAAAGAGGGGCGCCGACTCGATGGCGCGTTAGCCTCTATCGAGTTTCTGCGCCAGCATTGTGTTCCACGGATGATTGCCCGTGATGGTCATGAGTTACGGATGGCCCATGAAGTTAAAAATATGTTATTAAACGCGGAAATGAAGCTCCGTTCGGGCCTGTACCGACAGGAGAGCCGAGGCACCCATTTTCGAGAGGACTTCCCCGCGCGGGATGACGATAACTGGCACTGTTGGGTGACGGTTGAGGATAGGAATGGTTCCATGGCAATAGGCAAACATATGTTGCCTGATGCCTGGAAACCAGATCCTCGAAAAACATATCGCGAAAACTATCCCAGGGTGTTTCCAGGTGAAAATGAGTTTTTGGCCAAGCGTGGTATTAATGTATGAACAACCGTGAGCAAAAAAAGTTCATGCCCTCCGGAGAATTGTATGCCTATTGAGAAAATACATGGCTGTATTGGCTGTGAGAATTGCGTCAAAGCCTGCCCGACTGATGTGATACGGATGGATCCTGAGTCAAGCCAGGCATATATTGCCTACCAGAATGATTGTCAGATCTGCCATCTTTGTCGCCTAAGCTGTCCCGTAGACGCGATTTCCCTAACCCCTGACAAAGCCATGTTGCCGACAACGTCCTGGGGGTAAGAGAAAATGAATTCGATCTTTGGACAACTTGTTGCTACACAGTTATTATTGTTGGGGATATTGCTTGGGGGGTGTGAGATTTCTCCTGGGCAGGTTAAATTCAAGGCTCCATCCAGTGATGTGAAAGCGGCTATTGGTTCGTGCAAGAATGAGGATTGCGAACAGCCCAAAAAGGTGCCTGCTGAAGGTGTGCCCTCAGTGGACTAACGATTGTAGGCATCGCTGCGTGAATGGTGAGCAATCGCCAGGTTGAAAACGCAATGAAAAATCGGTCCAGGGAAAAGCTCACTGCAATTGAAAAGACATTGGAAATTCTTATTTCCTTCGCGGATAACGATCGTGAACTCGGCACAGTTGAGATAAGTGATTTGATCGGAATTCACAAGGCGACAGTGTCGAGGATCCTATCGACTTTACTCGAATACGGCATGGTGTCTCAGAGCGATGATACCAAAAAGTATATCCTTGGTCCTTTGGCTTATCGGCTGGGAACGTCAGAAGCCAGTCAGTTCGTTCATGCATTCGTTGCTGTGGCGAGCGAGCATATTGATAAACTGCGAGATGCCCTGATGGAAACGATCAGTCTGGAGTTGTGGACTGAGAACAAAACAGTTGCCTGTTATTTGGCGGAAAGCCTAAATCCATTGCAGATTAGCATGATGCCAGCAGATGTCCTCCCACTTCATGCTCCCGCAGGTGCAAAGGCGATCCTCGCGTTTGTGAGCAATGATCACCTTGATAGACTGCTTCCTGAAGTGTTTCCCAAATACACCCATCAGACGATCACCAATAAACCAGATCTTTTGGTTCGGCTCGCAGAGTTCAATAGACGTGGTTACTCGACCGATGACGAGGAGTTGTACCCTGGTATCTATGCGATTGGTGTCCCCATTTTTGATAGTCTCTCTAAACCGGTTGCTGCTATTTCTGCCGTCATGCCCATTGCGAGAATTACTCCAGAGCGAGAACTGGAAATCGTTAAACAGCTGAAAAGAACAGCCAAAATTCTCTCAAGGGAGATTAAAGGTAAGCGCCCATTATTCATCGAGCGACGAGAAGCACCGAGTGAGCTATAGTGAACACTCGGAAGGTGTAGGAATCGCTGGGCGAGCAGTGCTTCCCGCTATGATTTTGTGTCATGTCAGCGGGTTGATCTTCCTTCCTCTTATGCCTGTGCTCTTCGAGACGCTCGCCCAGGCCTATTTTCTAAGCCCGTTGCAATTGGGTGCCATCGGTTCAGTACAGCTTGGCTGTACTGCCATTGGAGCATTTTTATTGACGAGGCTAGGGGCGGGGATTAGTTGCAGAGCTTTGGTTGTTGTCGCCATAACTGTGGAACTGTTGGTAAACAGTGCTTGTGTATTTTTGGAGTCAATTGAGATTATTTCTGTACTCCGTGGAGTTGCCGGGTTGGCGGAGGGTGTGCTGCTCGCAGGGGCGAGCGCCGGTGCAGTCATTAAGGGTCGAACGGCGCAATACTTTGTCTATTACAATATTGGATTAGCACTTTTTGCGGTGGCCAGTCTCGTCGGCGGCGCTGGTGTGGTTCAGCAGTTTGGGTATTCAGCGGGTTTCGCTCTCATCGCGGTTGTTAATTTCACTAGTCTTCTGTTGATATACGCAGGGTTCCCGGGGTTTAAGCTCAAGCAGACTAGCGACGACGAGATTTCTAACATTGTGGATACCCATCAGTTAACGAAGGCATTTCTTGCGCTCGTGTTTTTTGGTGTAGCTCTTGCCGGGACCCAGGCGTTTATTGGTCGCTTCAGTGAGTCACACGGGATTTCTGTGGAGGCAATCAGCTTTTCCCTTGGTGTTGGTTGGTCCATTGCTATTCTTACGCCTCTCCTCGTCATGCCGTTGATAAACAGAGCCGGGGTGGTAATCCCCCTGATTGTTGGTTACCTGATTTTGTTCTTCATTGTGGTAGCGCTGTCTTTGCTCGAGTTACCGGCCATGTTTCTGATCGTGGCAGCGCTTTTCACACCCACGGCATTGTTTATCCAACCATTACAGTTCGGTGTTCTTGGGGCGATTGATCCTGGTGGTCGATTGGCCGCACTGGGTCCCGCAGCAATTTCCGTCGGTTCTGCAACAGGTCCTGTGCTTGTCGGTGTTGCTGTGGGGTTCTGGGGACTTGGAAGTGTTGGTATTGTCGCAGCTGGAATGCTCATTTTATCTATTGTGAGTTTGTATCCCTTGATGAATATCTCACTTACAGACAGATCGTAGGAAAGTTAAGAGATTCGGTTCGGCTCTTGAATTTTATCCGACAGATTAAACCACCGCCCGTGCGAATACTCGCCGATCAGGTCTCATCTGGATGTACTAGCTTGGTAAACAACTAGCAAAAGTAAAAGGATTGTGTTTCACATAGTGATACTAATGTATTGATATCGCTCTCATTAGTGGATAGTTTTAGCTCAGTAGCAAGTTGCTGGAGTCAGCAAAAAAAGTTGGGTAACAAAGACGTTCGAAAACTAAAATATCTACGAGGGGATCACTAAATGAATAGTCGAATTAGAGTAATGCCATTAGCAGTTGCTTTGGGATTGGGCCTTGGATCTATGACCGCTTTTGGCGAAGATTCTGATAGACCCGCATTAGAAGAAGTCGTTGTAACTGCGACTAAACGTACCGAAAGCCTACAGGCTGTTCCGCTGTCGGTTACTGCATTTTCCCAGGATCAACTGGATATCAAAGGTGCGTCAAACCTGACAGGAATCCAGGAGTCTACTCCTAACCTGAACTTCTCCGTTCAGTCTGCGGGCCAGAATGTAGCTCGTGTAACGCTTCGGGGTATTGGTACTGAAACACTTGTTGGCGGTGGTGACCCAGGAGTCGCATTGCACATCGATGGAGTTTATGTCGGTCGGAATTCAGCAGCAGCCGGTGATGTCTTCGATGTCGAGCGTGTTGAGGTGTTAAGAGGTCCGCAGGGCACACTCTATGGAAGAAATGCCACGGGTGGGTCCATAAATCTCATCTCCAAAAGACCAACTGATGAAACTGAAGGTTATGTTGATTATACAGTTGGTAACTACAATGAATCGAGGGTGCGCGGTGTTGTTAATGTTCCTTTGACTGAAAATCTGACTTCTCGTATCGCTATTTTCTCTGAGAGCCACGATGGATATATGGAAAATCTGTTTGAGAATGGCCGCGACAATGGAGATAAAGATAGCCATGGCGGGCGTTTGCAACTTCGGTATGAGACAGATTCCGGCAACGAGTTTCTTTTACGAGGATACTACTCGAAAACCGGCGGTGCAGGACCGGGTTCAAGGTATTTAGGTACTGATCTTAATACACCCAATGGTTATGCCGGGGGTTACTTGATAGGGGTTTCAGGCGGACCGCGGCCACCAGCTGGTGGCCCGATAATTGCTGATGCTTACGGATTGGGCGCTACGAGCAGCGGCGCTGCGGTATTACCATTGCCAACCGACCTTCATCAGGTCAGAAAGAATGCCCCTGAGTTCGTCGACATGTTAATCAAAGGGTTCGATTTTGAAGCTAACGTCGAATTGACCGACGGTATAGTGCTGAAAACGATCACCTCCTATCAAACTAACGACAACGAGATTCTGGTTGATTCTGATGGGTCCGAGCTTGCGATTGAAACGAGGAACCGTGATAACCAGGCTAAACAGTACAGTCAGGAATTTAACCTGATATCTCAGGATGGCGGTGCTTTTCAATGGCTGGTAGGCGCCTACTACTATCATGAAGAATTGACAGAACGGTTTGACGTCATACGCCCCGTTGGCCTGGTACCAGCTGCTACACCGCTTCCCCCCGGTGCGGTACCAGGTGGCGGTGGTACTCGTCAGATTCGTGTTGCAGGCCACGAGGTCGATTCAGCTGCTGTGTTTGCTCAGATCTCCTATGATATCACCGAGGATTTGTCGGTGACCGTTGGTGCTCGTTACACAAAGGATGATAAGGATCAATTCAGATCGATCGGCGGCCAAATTGATACCACCAATGGAATTCGGTTCAGGGGTGGTGGTGCGGTTGGATTTCTCCCGCCAGATTCCGGCTCAACATCTTTCTCCGAAACCTCTTACAGGGTAAGTGCCGATTACCAACTTACGAATGATAACTTGTTGTTTGCCAGTTATGCGCGAGGCTACAAGTCAGGTGGTTTTGATTTTAACGGTGGCCAAATATCTGGTGCGGGTGACCAACTGCCATATGATCCGGAGTTCGTGACTGCGATTGAAATAGGGTCGAAAAACAAGTTTTATGATGATCGGGTGATCCTGAACTTAACGGTCTTCGACTATGACTACGAAGATTTACAGGTTTTCAGACTGACAGGTTTTGGTCCACTGACGGATAACGCTGCACAATCTACAATCCAGGGTGTTGAGGTTGAGTTCAGATTTGCCGCCACTGACAACCTGAGTTTCGATGGTTCTTACGGGTATCTTGATGCTACCTACGATCAATACACCATTGATCTACCTCCTACTGACTTCTCGGGTAATACGCTGAACTATGCACCGGAAAATACAGCGCATATTGGAGTGGAGTATGCCATGGCAATGAGTGACGGGGACTTGATCGTCAGATTGGATTGGTCCTACCGGTCAGATATCTATTTTGATCGTGCGAATTCAGCGCTCGATACTCAAGAAGCCTACAGTTTGCTTAATGCACGATTGCGCTACGAAGCAGAATCGTACTACGTCGACTTCTGGGGAAAGAACCTGGGTGACGAAACTTACGTCACAGGACAACTGATTAACCCTCCATTTTCCTGTGGTTGCCGTACTGTGAATGTTGGCGCGCCACGGACCTATGGTGTAACTGTTGGTACCAGATTCTAGTGATCAGTCCTCCATAGCCCTCTTGAATTATCAAGTGGGCAAATTTGTTGGCTCAATTCACCCAACACAGATTTTCCGAAAGCAATTCTGATTGAAGTAATTGCTGAACCAAGTGAACTTTCTAGCGACCGAGGAGAAAAAATTGACAGTGGTCTCACCAAAAGCTTTAGCAATCGTTTCGTTCTGTTTGAGTCAAGTTTTTTCCCACTTAGCGGTTTCTGCTGACGCTGAACGGGCAGGTCAGAAGTCGCCGCCAAACATTCTTGTTATCATCGGTGATGACATGGGCGTTGAGAGTCTCGCAAGTTATGGGATAGGTGAAAATACGCCGACGACCACAAATTTAGATGCTCTTGCCGCAGAAGGAATGAGCTTTGATCGTTTCTGGACTCAGCCTATTTGTTCACCCACGCGCGCCACGATCCTGACCGGTCGATATGGTTTCCGTAATGGCATTGGCTTGCCCCTGGGTCGAAATGACGGTGTTAAACCGGTATTGCTCCCCAAACCAGTTGGTGCCAGTATGGAGTCTGTCCCGCGCCCTGGAAGAGATTTAGCAGGCGGATCCTTGCCCGATATGCCATCCTCGGATGAAAAGGAAGGTAATGGACCTCCAATCCTTGATCCGAATGAATCGTCTAATCCAGCTTTGAGCACTGACGAATACACGTTGCCTTTAGCTTTTAAGAATGATGATGAGAATGGCTATCGGACTGCTGCCATCGGTAAGTGGCATCTGGCTGACAAGGATAATGGTTGGCTGAGTCATCCGAATATCTCTGGTTTTGATCATCACTCAGGATTAATGAGCGGTTTCCCCGAGGGGTACTATTCATGGATTCAGGTGACAAACGGAGAAGCGGAAGCTACAACCGGCTATACCCCAAACAGAAAAATTGACGATGCCGTCGAGTGGATCAACGATCGTGCCGGGAAGCCATGGTTCCTTTGGCTGGCATTTAATCTTCCACATGACCCACTGCATTTACCCGAGAAGGCGTTGCTCCAGGAATCCCATGCTGATCTTGACCCGAAAAGTCAGCCAGAGCTCAACGGCAGGCCTTATTTCGAAGCGATGATGGAAGCGATGGATACAGAAATAGGTCGTCTCACCGCAGCCATTAAACCTGAGGTGCTGGAAAACACTTACATCATTTTTCTCGGTGATAATGGCACGAGTCGTAATGTTATCGATTCGCCCTTCAGTTTTGAGCACGCTAAGGGAAGCCTCTATCAGGGAGGCATAAACACGCCGTTGATAATATCTGGACCAGGAGTGACGAAAGGCTCACGGAGCAGTGCTCTGGTAAATTCTGTTGATCTTTTTTCTACCATCATCGAAATGGGAGAGATGAAGGTTCGTGAGAAAGTACCGGCAGATGTCGAATTGGATTCGATGAGTCTCATGCCATACCTGGTGGACCCTGAGAAAGAATCCATACGTAAATTTGCCTTCGCTGATCGGTTTGGTGGGCAGGGTGATGACCGGGTTGGGGACTTTACGATCCGCAATGGGACACACAAACTTATCAGCTTCGAGAACGGTGCGAGGGAAGAGCTCTATAACCTGGAGAACGACCCATACGAACACGACAACCTGCTGGAAAATAAGTTATCGCGCCGTGACCAGGCTCAATATCAGTTACTGGTGAAGCAAAGCAGCGCACTGCAGCAATAAGACGTTTATTCTACGCGTCGATTTGAATAGTTGATCGAACTAAAGCGCTATAGGGCCGCTGAAGTACGATTGTATAATACAGCCCGGCGCTGCTTCCCTGCGTCTTTATTGTTAGCCTTTGTGCCGGGCTAGCATGTTGTAGCTTTTACTTGTGACTGTGAGGCAGCAAATGTGAGCGCAGCAAACTACCTGGTGACTCTAATCTTGCCGTTGTGAATTTGAATGAATTGGTATTGAGGAAGAAACTTGTGAAAGTTAGTTTTTGTGTGTTGAGAATTTGTCTCTTGCTGGCAAGCATAACGCTTCTTCCCAGCTGCGTTGTCAGACCAACGGAAGCGGTGTTGGTAGAAAAGCGACCAAATATCCTTCTTATTGTTGCAGACGATCTTGGCTACTCGGATTTGGGCGTTTATGGCGGCGAAATCAGTACCCCCACGCTTGACCAACTGGCGATCGAGGGCGGACTGCAACTGACCAACTTTCATGCCGGTCCGACTTGCTCGCCGACACGCTCGATGATCATGTCCGGCACTTATAATCACCTCGCGGGACTTGGTGCCATGGCAGAATGGGTGGCGGACAATCAGAGAGACCAGGCCGGGTATGAAGGTTACCTGAATGATCGGGTTGCAGCGTTGCCGGATTTACTCAAAGAAGCTGGATACTATACGTTCATGGCCGGAAAATGGCATTTGGGAATGCGTGCAGAGCACGGTCCGGATGCGCGTGGTTTCGAGGACTCTTTTGCGATGTTACCGGGCGCGGGTAATCACTATTCAGACAGAGGGATGAATGCACGTCTCCCCGTGGTTCCATACGTCGAAAATGGCACGCGTACTGGTCTGCCTGAAAACTTCTATTCAACCAGTCACTACACGAATAAAGCGATCGAGTACCTCAGCAAAGCAGTCGTTGAATCGAACAAGCCCTTCTTTGGCTATGTTTCTTACACAGCGCCTCATTGGCCGCTACAGGTACCGGAGGAATTCAGTGACAAGTACCGGGAACGGTACAACGAGGGTTATCAGGCTATCCGAAGTCAGAGGTTAGAGCGCATGATCGATAGCGGCCTGCTGTCGAAGGATGTAAAAGTAAATCCACTTAGCGATTGCCGTACCCCCTGGGAAGCACTCACTGTGGAGGAACGTAAAAGGAAGGCGCGTGCAATGGAAATCTATGCCGGGATGGTTGACGCTCTGGATCAGAACATTGGTCGACTCCTAGCTCATCTTGAACAAATTGGCGAACGTGATAATACCCTGGTGATTTTCATTTCTGATAATGGCGCCGATGCCAGACCGGAAATGGGTCTTGGTGGGGAGAACAGGTTTCTGGACGAACAGTACAACAACAGTTTTGATAATTTGGGCACTGAATCGTCATTTGTGTCTTACGGAGGAGGCTGGGCGGAAGTGGGGTCCACTCCATTCAGTCTGCATAAAGGCATGACAACTGAAGGCGGCACGAGGGTGCCTGCAATAATCTCGTACCCGGGAAAAGTTAGTATCTCCGGGATTCGCCATGAGTTCATGTCTGTGATGGACTTGCTACCAACTTTTTTAGAGGTCGCCGGTGTTGAGCATCCGGGGGAAAGTTATCGAGGTCGCGAAGTGCTACCGGTAACAGGCAATTCCTTCCTGCCTTTCCTGCAGGGTCAGGTAGGAAAAGTACATGAAGTCCCGCTCTATGGCTTCAGTGTTCACAGGAGACATGGCTTTCAGTATGGTGACCTGAAACTTGTAAGATTGCCCCCACCTGGGGGGAATGGAGAATGGCAGCTATTCGACCTCGGGACGGATCCGGGTGAGAGCGACAATCTGGCCGAAAGGATGCCTGAGACTTTGGATAAGATGGTTGAAAGGTGGGAAACTTTTGCTCGCGATACCGGTGTCATAGTCTCAGAACCAGGTAGCCGCGTTCCTGGCGGGTGCACCGCGAAGTAATTCGAGAGGTATATGTTGGTGCTTTTAGTGTGTTGTAACACGATCTGAAGGCATCAGAGTTATCACGATTGCTGCAAGAAGAAACGGAAAGGCGCAAAGCGCCACACTGACTGCAAGACCCTGAGACATGGCAAAAGTGCCGAGGGCAAACGGTGCCAGTGCCGCTATGCCTCGTCCAATATCAAAACAGAAACCCGCTCCGAGGCTTCGAATACGCGTGGGAAACAGGGTTGGGAAGTAAGCGCCGAATGGCCCCGCGTAGGCAAAAAACAAACCAAGGCATGGTCCGAACCAGAACAATAGTGTCTTGTCCTCAAGTTGGGTGTATACCGGTAGAAGAATGGTAGCCCCGGTAAAGCAGATAATGAGGGCTCGCTTTTGACCAATGCGATCTGCAATCCAGCCAAAGACCTGGTAGCCGATAAACATGCCTATGTTGAGTACGATGATAAAAGATGTCATTTCCTTTGCGTCCAGTGATCGCTCCTGGATCAAAAAAGTCGGTAACCATGTGTTTGCACCCCAGTATCCTGTCAATGCGCAACCTGCTGCGATCGTACCAAGAAAGGTGTTTTTCCTGATGTCTTCATGGAAGATTTCGGCGATCGCGATTTGCTCCTTGTCTCTTTGGTGCCGGGCTTTCAACCAGACTTCCGATTCTGGAACGGCGAGTGCAACATAGATTGCTGCAAGCAAAGCCGTTCCGCCAAAAAGGAAAAGTATGCGCCAGCCATAATCAGGCAGAATCTCTCTGGCGACGGCTGCGGCAATGATGTAGCCAACGGGCCAGCTGCTGAGTACAAATGCTATCGCGCGTCCACGGGATTCATTTGGCCAGGTTTCGTTGATAAATGCTGTGATCACTCCCCAGGCTCCACCGAGACCAAGACCGGCAAGAAATCTCAAAATCATGATATCCCACCAGCTACTGGACCAGTAAACGGCGGCGGTAAAAACAGCAAAGGTGGTAACACAAAAAAGGAGGGCTGGCTTTCTGCCGTAATTATCTGAGTACCAACCCACCACGACGCTGCTTAATCCCACACCGAGCATGCCTGCTGTGCCGAGCAAGCCTGCTTCAGCAAGCGTTAATCCTAGCTCCTGGGTTATGAGTGCGAGTGATAGCGCGAGAATCATAAAGTCCATGGCGTCGAAGCCATAACTGAAAAAGCTTGCCCCAAGGACCTTCCAACGGCTGCTGTATGGCGTGCTATTCAATTGTTGTTACCTCATTGTATGTGCTGATTGCTGGTGGCAGTAGATAGTAATGCTGGTAAAAGATTTCAAAAATGTAACTGGAAGCAGCATTTTTGAGATCTTTGTAGTCACGGGCATGTACCACAATATAACCCAATTGAGCACAATACAGTACACAATTTACTTGACAAGTTGTTGTCATTTAGTAATCTTATTGCGGTACATGGACATCGCAATGCGGGTCAAAAACAAACCAAGAATAAGGTGACGAAAATGGCAGGATGGGAAGAGGGTGATTGGCGTGACGAGACAATTTGTCAGTTTGAGGAGAGTAACCTCCTCAATAAAATGGGCTTGGAGTTCTATGACCTAAGCCATCCCTGGGGGCTTGGGCAGCCCTGTTGGCCTTATTTTGAAGATGTAAAAATTGAACGGCTACACGGCATGGCCAAGACCGGTGGTGTTTTGACGCAAAAGATCACAACCGTAATGCACTCGGGTACACATATTGATGCACCTGCACACGTGGTACCAGGTACAGCGTTTATGGATGAAGTACCCCTTCCTTATTTTTTCGGTTCTGGTGTGATTCTGGATATCCCCAAGCAAAAATGGGAAATGATTACCGCCGATGACCTTGAAAATGCGACACCGACTGTTCGCGAAGGTGACATCGTAATCGTAAACACCGGATGGCATAAGTACTACGGTGATAATCAGATTTACTATGGTTATGCGCCCGGGTTTGGCCGTGAAGCTGGTGAGTGGTTCGTTGAAAAGAAAGTGAAGATGGCAGGCAATGATACCCAGGCACTTGATCATCCGCTGGCAACAGCGATTGGACCTCATGGTCCAGGTGCTCCCAACGGGTTGCTTCCAAATGTATGTGCTGAGTACAAAGCCGAGACCGGTCGCGATGTGATTGAAGATTTCCCCGAGTGGGAGCCGTGTCATAACACCATTCTATCTGCGGGTATTTGCGGATTCGAGAATATAGGCGGAGACATAGACAAGGTAACCGGCAAGCGTGTCACTTTTGCTGCTTTCCCCTGGCGTTGGAAGAAAGGTGATGGTTGTATCGTTCGTCTAGTTGCAATTATCGATCCATCGGGGAATTTCCGAATCGAAACCGGGAATAACGATTAGTCTGACTAATAGCGGGGTTTAATCTATGGAAATTACACGATTCGCTGATGCTAAGCGATATGACGCACCTAAGCATTTTGATATGCGGGGAATGCGTCTGCAGGGCTTTGACGCATCTTCTTCAAAATTCGCGTGGACCGGCCTCTCACATTTCCTACCTGGCGGTGGTGCTGAAATGGATACAAGCCCTCTCGAAAAGATATATGTAGTTCTGGCAGGAGAAATAACAGTTGAGCTCGTTGGTGGTAAAAAGGAGCGCCTGCGTCATCTCGACAGTTGTTTTATACCGGGAGGAGAAGCTCGAGCGATCAGTAACGAAGGAAATAGTGTGGCAACGATATTGGTGATTATGCCCTATCCGGAGACAGTCTCATGAGTTTACCATCAATTGATCCGTTAGCATTGTTCAATATCAAGGGGCAATCCGCCGTTGTCATCGGTGCAACAGGTGCTTTTGGTCAGGTAGTTTGTGCAACACTTGGTAAGTCTGGTGCGAGGCTGACTATTGCCGCGGGTAATGCTGAAACTCTAGATGAATTGGCCACCGAGCTCTCTTTAGAGGATATTGAGGCCACCCAGGTTGCCCGTCGCCCGAATACGGAAGCCGACTGTGACGCTATTGTTGCAGCTGCTGTGGAAGCATACGGAGGCATCGATATTCTTGTCATTGCTTCTGGCATGAACGATATCTCACCCATTGAAGATATGGAGCCGGAGCGATTCCAAAAAGTCATGCTAGCCAATGTTGAGGGAGCCTGGCTGATTGCACGTTCGGTTGGAAGGCAAATGATAGCTCAGGGCCGTGGGGGCAAGGTTGTTATAACCTCCTCGGCTCGGGGTAAACTTGGCCACCCGGCAGGTTATTCAGCCTATTGTACTTCCAAGGCTGCGACCGATGGTATGACAAAGGCACTCGGGTGCGAATGGGGGAAATACAACATCACCGTTAACGCCATTGCACCTACGGTGTTTCGTTCTCCGGTGACTGCCTGGATGTTTGAAGACAATGAAAACGCCAACAATGTTCGTGCTGGCTTTCTGTCCCGGGTACCCATCGGCCGTCTGGGCGAACCGGAAGATCTGGCAGGTCCTCTTTTGTTTCTGTGTTCAGCAGCCTCAAATTTTCACACAGGGCATATTGTTTATGCTGATGGTGGTTACACAGCTGGATAGCAGAGGCTTCGCACATGTCAACGAAAGAAGGCCAATTATTGTGGGAGCCCAGTGAAAAGTTTGCGGCTGATTCCCAGGTAAGCCGGTTTATCTCCTGGTTACGAGAACGAGAAATTATTGACTGTGCGAACTATGGCGCGTTGTGGCAATGGTCCGTTTCCGAAACGGAAGCATTCTGGGCATCGCTATGGGAATACTTTGAAGTACAGTCGGATACTCCCTATTCCTGCGTAGTTGATAGTTTGGAGATGAAGCCAGGAAATCAATGGTTTCCCGGCGCTCGGTTAAACCTGGCCGAGCACATACTAAGGAATGAGCAGCCCGGAAAAACCGCTCTGCATCATATGTCCGAAACCCGGATGCTTACAGAGATGGACTGGAGTGAACTTGCTGGAAAGGTTCGCATTCTGGCCACTCGTATGCGCGCAATGGGGATACAACCCGGCGACGCTGTATGCTGCTTGATGCCAAATATTCCCGAGACCGTGATTGCGATGCTGGCGACCATCAGTGTAGGTGCGGTGTGGTCTAATGCAGCCCCCGAATTTGGGCGACAAACGGTTCTTGATCGTTTTACTCAGATAAACCCGAAATGGCTGTTTGTCGTAGATGGATATCAGTTTGGTGGTAAAGCCTTTGATCGAAGCGAAGATGTTTACGCAATTGTGGAAGCGCTTGAAGGTTCTTTGGAACAGGTTGTCTATCTGCCTTATCTTAACCAGTCATATTCGGGTCCAAATTTAGATTCTGTTCAATGGGCTGAATTGTTAACGGGTGAAGACCCAGGCAACGATAGTTTTTTATTTGAACGGGTTGCTCATAATCACCCACTGTGGGTACTGTTTTCATCGGGTACTACAGGATTGCCAAAAGCTATTGTACATAGTCATGTTGGTGCTCTGATGGGGTTGATGAAGCTAAATACCTTTCACTTTAATCTGGGTGTGGACGATACCAGTTTTTTCTATACAACAACCGGTTGGGTAATGTTCAATGTTCAGGTAACGATGTTGTTCTGTGGTGCAGGTATCGTGCTCTATGACGGAAATCCTGTTTGGCCTGAACCGGGTATTCTTTGGAAAATGGCTGAAGAAACAGGGGCAACCAGTTTTGGTGCGAGTCCAAGCTACGTTCAGCTAATGGAACAAAACAACATTACTCCGTGTGACCAATACAATTTGACAAAGTTGCATGGAACCGTCTGCTCGGGTTCTCCAACGACACCGGAAAATTTTGCATGGTTCTATGAGAACGTGAAAAAGGATTTGTGGGTAACGTCTCTTAGTGGGGGTACAGAGGTACTGAGTGCCTTTGTTGGCGGTGTGCCGACCGAACCAGTTCGTGCTGGAGAAATTCAGTCCCGTCTGTTGGGTATGGATGTGGCAGCATGGGATGAAAATGGTGAGGAACTGATTGATGAGGTTGGAGAATTGGTGTGTAAAACGCCTTTCCCCTCTATGCCAATCTATTTTCTGAATGATGAGAACAACGTTCGTTATCAGGATGCATACTTTAACGATTATCCCGGAGCATGGCGACACGGTGATTTTATAAAAATCAATCGAAGGGGTGGAAGCTACATCCACGGTCGGTCAGACTCGACGCTTAACAGATATGGTATTCGGATCGGTACTGCAGAGCTTTACCGCGCGGTAGAGAGTCTTCCCGAAGTTGATGACAGTCTGGTGGTTTGTATTGAATTGCCCGGTGGTAAGTTTTTTATGCCGATGTTTCTGGCGCTTGCAGATGGGATCGAAATGACGGATGCGTTGCAGGCGAAGATTGTCAGTGAACTTCGAACACAATGTTCACCGCGTCACGTTCCAGATAAGTTTTATGCTATCGGTGAGATCCCTTACACATTGACCGGCAAAAAACTGGAAGTACCAATTCGAAAACTGATGTTAGGTTGGCCAGAAGAGAAATCAGTTAGCCGCGATACGATGAGAAACCCACAAGTTTTGGACTACTTCCTGGACTACATCGATACAACCAAGGATTACAAACTAAAATAATTTCGGAGAATAAGATGGGACGATTAGAAAACTCCATTGCTGTGATAACTGGCGCTAGTAGCGGGATCGGCGAGTGCGTGGCTCGATCTTTTGCGGAAGAGGGTGCAACTGTCATCTTATGCGCTCGAGGTATAGAAAAAACTAGAGGCGTAGCTGATTCGATTATAGAGAACGGTGGCAAGGCCCTGGCGATCGCCTGCGATGTCAGTAGCGATCAGAGTGTAACGTCGTTGAAGGCACAAGTAAGTGAAATGGTAGGTGCTCCAGACATTGTCGTGAACAATGCAGGGACATACAAAATCTCGCGATTTCTCGATACCTCAATTGACACCTACAAAGCCGCCATCGATACGAACTATCTGGGGGTGGTTCGGATGATAAAAGCGTTTCTGCCGGGAATGATTGATGCTGGTTATGGCAAATCGTAAACATTGCTTCCACAGCGGGTAAGTCAGGTTCAATGTATCAGGCGCATTACAATGGATCTAAACACGCAGTTGTAGGTATCACCCGGTCGCTTGGGATTGAACACGCAAAAACCGGTGTATGTATTAATGCAATTTGTCCTGGTTTTGTTGAGACTCCGATGCTCGACCAGGGGCTGGAAGAATTTGCCGATGTTGCAGGGCTACCGAGAGAAGATGCGAGAGAGACGATGCTAACAAGGGTGCCGATGGGGCGATTCCTGGAGCCTGATGAGTTAAATCCGCTTGCTATCTATCTTGCTTCAAAAGAGTGTATGAGCATGACGGGGCAGTCGATGACGATCTCCGGTGGCATGGTTGTGACATAAGCTGGTTACAATTGTGTGAAAACGGCACGATGAGAGAATCCACCGGCTGCCAGAACAACATCCATTGCAGCCGAGAAACCGGCTACAATCAGGACATGGATGTCCGTAGGTTGCGCTACCTGTAGGGTTCTTGGCGCAATTCGTTAAGTACAAAATTCGCCCCTTTCTCAGCGCAGCGTTTCATTGAATATTCTCCTCAGTATGATATTTAAACGCTAACGGTTAGAAGATATAGACGCCCCCTCTTAACCGAGGGCTACCATCAATGATGGATACCTCTACGTGGTACGTTGTACCACCCCAATGTAAAGACGGAGGCGTCTATGAACCAGAATGTAATCCACGTCGGCCTGGATGTCGACGACACGCAATACCTCGGCGCTGCTTTCGATCAGCGAACCGGAGAGACCATCAGTTTCAAGTGCCGACCTACTCTGAAAGGCCTTGTACGCCAGCTCGAGAAACTTGATGCCAACTTCAAAGATTCTAACCTTATCCTCTGCTACGAGGCTTCCTACATCGGTTTCTGCCTGCAGCGCGATCTTACCGAAGCCGGCTATCACTGTGACGTGATTGCACCGGGTAGTATTCCCCGTAAAGGTGGATCGAAATCAGTGAAGACAGATCGCATCGATGCACTCGACCTGGCGCAGTTCCATGCTAAAGATCTGTTGACGGTTGTTCAGCCGCTGTTTCAGTCTGTAGTCATTGCGGCGGTGAAGTCAAGATCATAGCTTGCATAGAAGATCCTGAAATAATAGAGAAGATTCTGACACACCTGGATGCTAAATCTGATACACCTGCCCATCACCTACCGAAATCCCGGGCACCGCCGCAGGGGTTGTTATTTATCAACAAGTAATCAAAAAGCTGGTGAGACCTGTGAAGCTCACTCGGACTGGCTTTTATCTCGAGTGAGTACCAGCCAAATTTTGACCAAAAACTCATCAAAAGAGATGTAACCTCCCTCCTAATTCCTAAAAGTATTCTAGAAAATAGCCCTTGATCGTCACTTTGTACTTGTGGATTTGCAGGAAAAGGGTGTTAATGCTTCTTATACTCTAGAGCTTTTAACCCATAAACCACGAAAAGCGATACTTTGGCATCTTGGAAAAATGCTGTCTATAGCTCTTAATCTCGCGTCATACAGTATTGCAACCACTACCGACTAATCCTGCGACAACTATCCAATCCTAAAAAATGGCTGGGTAAACAGACAAGGCACCCCTGCCCGACATTTAAATCTAACCAGTGATCGTCTCTGCCATCTGTAGGCTAGTAGGTCAGTGGCCACTAAGAAGTTGATCAACCTCCGCCGAAAAGCTACCACCCTGACTTTCTGAGATGAAAGAAAGCGTGATCAACATACTTTGGCAATCTGGAAAATAGATGGTTTAAAGTACCTATCTACTGGAAGCCTTGCCTGTCAACGCGTCCCGACCGGCAAGGTATTGTGCGCAAAATTACGTCAATACTCTGACGCTAGCTTGTGAGCAAAGGGCCACTATTGCTTCTCTAGCAGAATAGGACCCCGATCCATATATCGCTATTATTTAACAACGGTTTGTGAGGTTCCGGCGCCACCTATCAATGGTGACCAATGCCCTGCGCGAATTTTCCAACTGCCGTTTTCTTTCACATAAACCTGAGTGACTCTAGTGCGATAGTTCGGCACCGCAGGCCGTTCTTTAGGCTTCATCACGGCCTCTTGATAGAAGTGGGCTACCGCTGCTTTTCCTTCGACTAGCACCAGGACCTCAATATGCTTGCGACTGCCTTCGAAAACATCAAACGAGTTGCCCTTTGATGTCCTGTCGATATGATTGAGCAAGCCACCGCTGGAAAAAAATTCTTTTGAGCCCAGTTTGGAAATACGCATCGGATCTTGATTCAAGGCCTGATTCATATGCGCCATGTTGTTTAGAACGACCTGACGGACCTCATCGGCGGTGTCTGCCTTTACCGTTAATGACAACAGGGTGAATGTTGCAAAGAGTGCTGTGATGTATTGTATTTTCATAAAAGTTTCCTCGTTTTTATTCGATTGAGTAGGTATCAGAATGTTGCGACACCAAGCCGATGTTACGATGTTATGGTGGCCGCGCTTTTCAGCGTAGTTGTTTCTGTGAGAATATAAATGAGCAAGAAAACCATTTCTCCTTACGAGTTTCGACAAGGGATGCCTAACTAGCAGATGCGCAGTCGCAGTACCCAAGAAAAACACGATGGTTTAAAACTAGGACAAAGCTAAAATTCCGTCAACAATAGTACGATTTTGGTTACTACGTTAACTCACCCGCCAATCGTGAGACATCTTGCTGGTTCAACACCGAAACGTTATATCGATACACGCTCGAACTTGGGTCCTGCACCAGAATAGATTGTGTAGGATACGTTTTTGTATCCTACAGCTGGTTACATCTGTTCTAAATTGAGAGCGTCAGGTCAGCCAATTTCTAGCGAAAGGCCACCGGATAAGTAAATCTCGCCCGTTACATAATGCTGACGCGAGCGCGCTGGGTTATCTCATCCATTTTTTGCGCAGAGCGCATAAAATGGTGGAGGCGGCGGGAATTGAACCCGCGTCCGTCAGTCCGCGG
>ERZ1048872.1233-NODE-1233-length-22260-cov-7.207070_pt1 | contig 22260 bp, 17 predicted proteins | sample MGYA00383100_ERZ1048872 | MGnify/ENA primary metagenome ERZ1048872 (study PRJEB29581, sample SAMEA5548370) | metagenome | biome: marine; feature: coastal; material: water | depth 50 m | study: Short-term variability in the microbial, nano- and picoplankton...
AAACAACTAAATAATGCGGTGTAGATCTCGGTGGAAGCTGAGCCCCCAATTTAAATGAACAACAATTCATCTTCCTTTTTCAATCCCCCAACTAAGAATGCCATGAAATCCTTGCTACTCGTCGTTTACACACTTCTCCTCATTGTTTTCACCGGCACAGAAAGCAAAGCACAACAACACTTCGAACCTACGTGGGGGTCTCTTGCCAAAAACCCACTTCCGGAATGGGTAAAGGATGCGAAGTTCGGCGTGTACACGCATTGGGGCATTTACTCTGTGCCGGCTCACGGCGGTCCTGATTACATGCGCAATCTGTACGAGGGGTCACGAACCGACGCCAAGGGTGTTTACTCCTACCACACCAAAAAATATGGGCCACTTAAAGATTTTGGATACAAAGACTTGATCCCTCTTTTTACCGCTCCAGAGTTTGATGCGAATGATTGGGTTCACGTCATGCACGACGCTGGCGCAAAGTTTGGGGGCATATGCCTGGTCCATCATGACTCATTCCTCCTCTGGGACAGTAAAGTAAATCGATGGAATGCAGCAAATATGGGGCCGTGCCGTGACATCTACGGAGAAATTGCCGAGGCAGTACACCAACACGACGACATGAAACTTCTTGCAACCTTTCACCACGGAAGAAGCTTTGGGTATGCGACCGGAGGCATGAAGAGCGACGACATCACAGACACCATGCGGGAAACATGGGATGTTTTTGATCCGGCATTTCATGACTTTTACTGGAATCAGTGGACTGGGACAGCTACGGAGTTCTCTGATCAGTGGAAGGCAAAAATATCAGAGGTAATCGACACCTATCATCCGGATATGATTTGGTTTGATGGACTCCGCACCTCTATGCGCGGAAATCATCCACCTGAGGCATATGTACTCGACGTTCTTGCAAAATATTTCAACGATGCCTCACGGAATCAACAACGCGTGACCATTTGTAATAAAAATGGTGGTGACTTCAATTTTCCCCAAGATGTTGGTCTCAGGTGCTACGAAAACGGGCGTGACATGCCGACCGATGTCGGCCCATGGTTTCTCATTGACCGTGCCATTGCCTATCCTTGGAGTTATGTCAACAACAAACGATACAAAGATAAGGCTGATTACCACGTTCGCAGCATTGTTGATGTCGTAAGTCGTGGCGGCATTTTCCTGTTGTCGCTGACACCGAAAGGCGACGGCTCCATCCCGCCTGAAGAGCGAGAAATCATGAAAAACATTGGGAAGTGGATGAAACTCAACGGAGAAGCCATCTACGGCAGTCGACCTTGGCAAACTCACGCTGAAGGTCCAACTATTACACGAGGGTTTAAGCGGAACAATAAAGGTGAAGAGAAAGAGCAGTGGGATTGGCGTAAGGAATTTACTGCTCAGGACATTCGTTTTACGCAAAAAGGTAATATCATCTACGCCATCGCACTAGCTTGGCCAGACGATGGCAAACTCCAGATTCAATCACTCGCGGAAGGATGCAAGGAAACTATACAGTCAATCAGCCTTATTGGCAGCAACAAACAGCTGAAATGGGAACAAGGCAAAAAACATCTTGAGATTACCGTGCCTGAAACACCACCGGGGGAGTACGCTTTTACTTTTAAAATTCACACAGAGTAGTCCGCCAACACTAAAACTCCAGAACCACATCTGGCACAACTCCATTCATAATCATTCTGGGATCATTAAGAACTCATTCGTTCAAAAAATGATTCACTTTTCTGCATAGAAATCGCTCGGAGATAACATCATGTATTTATTGAAACGAATTCAAAATAGCCTGTTCGCGGTACTAATCTGGTATGCGGCATGCCTCATTCTGCTTCCTGCAGACGCTACCGCGGAAGACAAACGGCCAAACATTCTCTTTATTATTGCTGATGATCAATCACCGTTTGATCTTCAGGTCTATAACCCGTCATCTACTCTTGAAACACCAGTCATAAGCCAACTGGCAGCAGATGGCATGACACTCGATTCTGCTTACCACATGGGCGCATGGACTGGTGGGGTGTGCACGCCGTCACGCCACATGATCATGTCTGGCCGTACTCTCTGGCACATCCCGAACAAACCGGGGCGTATGAACAACCCCCACATCACAAACCCTCAACTCGTACCGCCGGACCTTGCTCTTTACACAATGCCAGCCGTCTTCAATAACGCAGGGTACGACACCATGCGGACATGCAAAAACGGAAACAGTTTTGCGGCTGCAAATGAACTTTTTACAGTACGGCATGATGGAACTCGACGTGGAGCAAGTGATGATAAGGGCAGCCCTTGGCACGCCAAACAGGTTTTGGAATATCTTCAGAGTCGTGAAGACTCAAGAGACTCTGACCCTTTTCTCATTTACTTTGGTTTTTCACATCCACATGACACTCGCGATGGCAGGCCAGAACTCCTGCAAAAATATGGCGCAATAAACCATACTGATCGAAATACGCTGCCCCCCGCCAACTCAAAACAACCGCAACTTCCACCAAACTACCTCCCTACTCATCCTTTTAATAACACCCACATGACTGTCCGTGACGAAGTAGCCGTCAGTGGAGTCTGGACTAACAGAGATGAACAAACAATTCGAAATGAACTTGGTCGTGAGTTTGCCTGTAGTGAAAATATTGATATCCAGATTGGGCGAGTTTTGCAAAAACTTGACGCCATGGGTGAACTGGAGAATACCTATATTTTTTACACTGCCGATCACGGTATGGCGATCGGAAGACATGGCCTCCAGGGAAAACAAAATCTTTATGAACACACCTGGAGAATTCCGCTGATTGTGAAAGGGCCCGGCATTAAAGCTGGGTCACGGGCACGCGGTAATGTGTACCTGCTCGACGTACTCGCTACCTTGTGTGACATTGCTTCAGTTGAAGCACCCAAAACATCTGAGGGCACAAGCTTTTTGCCAGTCCTGAAAGGCTCCCATGATATCGTACGAAAGTCTCTTTACGGTGCGTACTGTGGTGGTGCAAAGCCAGGCATGCGATCGATACGAAGCGGAGATTGGAAACTGATTAAATACGAATCCTCAAAAGAGGGTGTTCAGGAGACGCAACTCTTTAATCTTGCGGACAACCCCAATGAACTTCTTCTCGAACACCACCAAGGCACTCTCACCACGTTGATGGACAGATCACCAGCACCATTCCAGAAAAACCTGGCAGACGATCCACAACATGTTGAAAAACGAAAAGAGATGGAGAATCTGCTCCTTACAGAAATGCGCCGTCATGATGATCCATACCGGCTGTGGGATCAACCTGATGACGGCCTTCCAATCCCAGAAACGCGAAATCCAGAGCCAAAAGAAAAAAAACCGAAACGCAAGAAGAACAAGTAATTCTTTCATCATGCTTTTGGAGGAATGAGTTCTCACCAATGCACGTTGAGCCGTGTTCCAAAAACACTGGCCTCGCTGAAACCAATAGTTTGCTGATCCAGTACAGCGTAGTTGCAATGAAAAATTTTCCGTAGACGATCTGCGAGATACCAGTTGGGCCCAAACGTCGCCTGGCTGAGCCGAATGTCGTGAAGTCTTCTGCACGTCCAACCTGAACCAGAAGGAAAAGGCTGAAGAAGAAGCATCTCGCAAAGCTTAAGCAAAGTAGGTAACGACGCGCTGTCATCGATCGGAGCCGTACTAGACATTTTTAAAAATAAGATCTCCCAGTCGTTTTTTCGGCGTTGAACTTCCTGTTCTCAAGCACGTTTGGACTCAGAAACCATTTTTGCCAATTTTTCACGCAGACCTCTTTACAAACAGGGCAAACAAGGCGGCCTGCGCTAGCGTGAAGACATGCGTCAGGTGCGATTTTTTTCCACGGACATGTCAAAAAACGGACAAACCGTTTCAATTGAACCGAATGATAAAAAATGATTTTTGCTGCTACGGAGTCTCTACTATGCGTTGTCGCAGTCTGATAGCTTGGTTTTGCCTCATTACATTGTGCTGGATATCTGCTGCACCTTTGTCTTTTGGACAATCCTATGGCGTCGACCTCCGCAATACGCTGATGCCAGCATCTGGGGGCATGGCTGGCACAAGTGTTGCCGCACCACAAGACTGTGTGTCAGCAATTAATGGAAATCCAGCAACCATGACCCAGTTCAAAGGGTCTCACATGACTCTGGGTGGCGGCTGGGCTGAGTCGACATTGGATCTCACGCAAGGTGTCCGTGCTCCCGGGATTAACGTAGATCCATTCTCTGACAAAAGCACCGTCCCAGGATCCGTTGTGCCTGCGATTGGTGTAACTCAGGAACTTGAAGGATTTCCCGTGCCCGTATTTGTAGGCATTGGTTTCGTCGGGGCTGCAGGAGCTGGTACAAACTTTGTCAATGCAAAGGAAAGTAACGGTACGGCATCTTATCTGCTGCTGCTTGAGGCTATCCCCTCTGTCGCGATTGAACTCACCGATAATCTCTCTATCGGTGGCTCGATGTTTATTGGTGATGGATTTTCATCTGGTCCCTTTGTTGGTACGAGCAAGATGACAAATGCCTACTCGCTTCGTGGTGGATGTGGTATCAATTATGCCACAAGCCAACGGTCCTGGATTGGTGCCTACTACCTTTCGACACAAGAATTTCGATTTCATGATCAGGTCATTCCATATCGAATACCGCCCCTGAACGGAACACCACAGACTGTCAACATTGGACTTCCACAACAGGTTGGTTTGGGGTGGGCAAGTGAGCGATTCATGAACAATCGACTTCTACTCGCAGTCGATGCACTTTATTTCGACTGGGAAAGTGCCGCCCTCTTTGGTGATATCTACAATAATTCATGGGCGCTTCAGATGGGTGCGCAGTATTCAAGTAAGAGAAATATAAAACTTCGATGTGGGTACGCCCTAGCGGAAAACCCAATGGACACCGGCCTCATTACATCCATTGATGGTATTGTGCCTGGTGGCACACCTTCTGTTGATTACACACAGGCTCAATTCTCAGTCCCAAATGTTCATCGCATATCTGGTGGAGCAGGAATGGAAATCTACCCGCACATCAATCTTGATGTTTTCGCAGGGGGCATGTTTCCTGCGACACAGACTCTCGGAGCCACACGTGTTGACCTCGTGAGCTATTGGCTCGGCTTTGGACTCACATGGCACTTTGACCCATGCTCAAATCATGGTTGTTCACGATTGCCGTCAACATGCTCAACTATCTAGCATCAGATTCAATAATCACTGCTGCTGCATTCCACGATCATTGGGATTGTTCATTCTTTTCTAAAAGCTGGCTCGACGTATCTTTCCGGAAGTGAATGTTTGAAAGTTCTTCTTTGGCTGGTGCAAGTTGCTTACCCTTCACACGATCAATGTTTTTCGCCATGTCAAACCAGACTGCGGACATCGCCTTGACACGATCGGGCTGCTCAGCAGAAAGATCATGAAGCTCGGTTCTGTCTGCGTCCATATTGTACAGTTCCCAACGACCACGTTTTGCTGAGACGAGTTTCCAGTCACCCTGCCTTAGTGCACGGTCGGTTCCAAAGTGAAAGTACAACGTCTCGTGAGGCTTTCTTTGCTCACCGCGAAAGATTGGATTCAGCGAAAGACCTTGCAGGGGATCAATTGCACGTGTACCAACCTGCTGCGGATATGTCGCCTTCCCGACATCGAGAAACGTCGCCATGAAATCGATCAGATGCCCTGGCTGACTTGTATGGGAACCGGGAGATGTCTTCAGTCCTGCGGGCCAATGCACAACAAGTGGTGAAGAAATACCACCTTCATGCTGATTCTGTTTATAAAGCCGAAACGGGGTGTTACCAGCATGGGCCCAACTCGCATCGTAAGTCCAATACGACTCTGGGTCCCATGGAGCAAGACCACGACCACGTGTTCGTTCAAACGGGCATGCTCCATTGTCAGAGCAAAAGAGAATCAGCGTGTTGTCATAGACTCCCATTGATTTAAGTTTTTTCACGAGTCGACCAACGTTTTCATCAAGCACTTCCACCATCGCAGCAAATACTTCCATCCGTGACGCCTCCCATTGCTGCTCCTTTTTAGTCAGAGTATTCCAAGCAGGAATATGCTCGGGGCGTGGACTCAACTTCCATTTCGATGGTAGAAGTCCACTGGCAAGTTGCTTTGCATGCCGCTCTTTTCTCAATTGGTCCCAGCCGGCATCATAGCGTCCTCGATATTTCTCGACGGCTTCCTTGGGAGCCTGTAGTGGATAATGCGGCGCATTAAACGCGGTGTAAAGCAGGAATGGTTTGCCAGACGGTGCTTCTTCAAGAAAGTCACAGGCAAAATCGATCGCAGCGTATGTTGTATAGAACGGACGCCCATTGAGTGTGGCTGGCACTGACCACTTTTTTCCATTGAGACGAAATGTATTATCTCCTGTAAAAAAATTTGTTGCTCCAGAGAGGTGGCCCCAATATTTCTGGAAACCGAAGTCTGTCGGCTGCTTGGAAAGATGCCACTTGCCTACCATCGCTGTGAAATAGTCTGCATCGCCAAGCACCTCCGCAATGGTTGCTCCTCTCGAAAGCGAATCACCACCTGCCTGATCACAGTAGAGACCGGTAAGTAACGAAACCCGCGAGGAGTGACACTTGGCAGTATTATAAAACTGAGAAAAACGCAGTCCACTCTGCGCTAGCTGATCGATATGTGGTGTTCTAATCTCTGAGCCATAGCAACCAAGATCTGCAAATCCCAGATCGTCCGCCATGATCAGCACAATATTCGGACGACCGTCAGCAGACGATGCCTCTGAACTACCAACTAGACACAGTGCAATTACAAAACTTCTAAAGATACTTGAATATGCCATCGATTTGCCTCACCCCTTTTGACTCATAACGTTCATTCTGAACATTAACATCATACCAAAGGTGGAACTCGGACTCGAATGCGTTCTACACGCAACTCAAGCCCGAAACGGGTGGAGGTCTTCTCCGACAGCTGCCTGCCGTTTGCGTTTCACTAGAAACCAGACACATGGAACGAGGAATAGTGTCAGCACAGTCGACACCGCCATACCACCAACAAGTGCTCGCGCAAGAGGAATCATTGCTTCGGTTCCCGGCACAAGACGGAAGCAGAATGGTGCCATTGACGCCAGAAGCGTAAGAGACGTCATCAGGATAGGACGGAGTCTCGATCGAGTGGCACTGATAATAGCTTCTTCTGGTGGTTGACTAGCGAGTAGATTGCCATTGGCACGATCAACAAGAAGAATACTGTTATTAACTACGATGCCAATCATCATGAGCGTCCCGAGAAGTGATTGGATATTCAGGGTTGTGTCTGTGAGATACAGCAAACCAACGACACCTGCTAACCCAAGTGGAACGGCCAACATAATAATCAAAGGGTCGACAAAAGACCGGAACTGAGCCAGCATGACGAGATAGACAAGCAGAGTCGCAACAGCAAGGCCCCATCCGATAACGGCTGTGCCTTCCTTCATTGTGACAACCGGCCCACGGAGCGTTGTATTCACGCCATCTGGTGGATCAAGGGTTTCAACAGCGCGTTCAACGTCCGCGGCAACAGACCCAACATCTCGCCCGTCAACATTCACAAGAACGTCATAGACACGTGAAATATTATAGTGGGCAATCTCTCCCGGAATATTGACTCGACGAATCTTTGCAAGATTTGAAAGAGGCACATTTCGTGGACCCTCGGGCGTCCTTACTGAAAGCGGAAGATTTCTCATCGCGTCCAGACTCTCAACCTCATTGGTCTCATATTGGACACCAAGAAAGAAATCGATTCCTGTTGTCGGATCAACCCAGATTGACGGGGCATATCCAACACTCGACCCAAGTGCTGTCAAAATATTTTCAGCAACATTTCTTTGACTCAACCCCATGTACGAAGCCCGCGTTCGATCAACTTCAACATCAAGTTGTGGGTAATCAAGGGCCTGACCAATCTGAACATCGACGGCCCCAGGGACATCTCGCACACGACTTACAACTTTTTCTGCGAACTCTCGTGCTGAGGCTAAATTACCAGCGGCTACCTGCACCGTAATTGGAACAGGAGAGCCTTCATTCAAGGCTGCCTGTATGATGCCGCCCTGCCGAAACAAAAACTGCTCTCTTGGGAACTTCTGATACAGCTCTCTTCGGAGACGACGTACATACGACGCTGTTGATGTGCGATTGAGATCATTTCTGAGTGTTACAACAATAAAGGCCGAATCGGGACCAGAATTCGGACTGAGAATAGTTGAAAAGCCTGCACCTTTACCAACCGGCAAACCAATGTTCGCGAGCATAGTCATCAGCTCTTTTTCTGGAATAACCTCTTTAATCACGTCTTCAATTTGCTCAACGAGCACCTCTGTCTTTTCAATGCGGGTACCTGGTAACGTCCGCATCCGAATTTCAAAGACACCATCGTCGACGCTCGGAAACAGTTCTGTTCCAACACGCGGCAAGAGCAGGCAACAGCCCACAGCAACAGCAAAAACACAGAATGACGTCATCCAAGGCCGCTGAACTGATCGGTGAAAAGCCATCGTATAGTTTTTATCCGAGGCAGTCGTTTCAGAGCTCTCTGGCTCTGCCTTATCCTGGTGCCGAGCCATAAAAAATCGGGCACAGAAAGCTGGAAGAAGCGTCATGGCGAAAATATAAGATGCCGCGATCGACACGGCAGCAGTAAGAGCTAGGGGCTCAAAGAGATATCTCACCATACCACTGAGGAAAAGTGCTGGAAGAAAAATAGCGAGCGTTGTAATCGTGCCAGCCAGCACCGGAGCTGCAACCTCCTCAGCACCCTTCCGAGCAGCATCGTGCGCTGATTCACCTCGATCAAGATGGCGAATAATATTTTCCACGACGACGATACCTGCATCCACAACAGTTCCGACAGCAAGCGCTAAGCCTCCAAGCGTCATGACATTTATTGATACATTGAAGAAATGCAGTGCTAAGACACCAACGAGAAGCGACGCTGGAAGAAGTAATAGAATCGCAACTGTCGGCAACAGCCGCCTCAAAAAGACAGCTACGACTATCGCAACGAGAAAAGCGCCCAAAAACACCTGTTGTTGAAGATTTCCAATCGCATCCCGAATATAACTTGATTGATCTCCAACGAGCGTGATCTTCGCTGCCTCTGGAATCTCTCCACGTGCCTTCATTCTCGGTATTTCTTCTGCAATACCTTTACGAATGCGGTCAACAACAGCAATGGTATTACTCCCCGGCTCACGTAGTAGAGGGCAGTACACACTGCGTTCACCATTCACGCGAACAATGTTTGTTTGAATGGCTGCATCATCACGTGCCTCGCCAATGTCCCGTAGGAAAATAGGTTGGCCATCACGGACAGCTATCGGAATCGCATTAATTTCAGACTCACCTGGAAGGGTATTTACCGAGTGAACCTGATAGTCAGTTTCGCCTAGTCGCAGTGTTCCACTTCCCAAAACGAGATTGCTATTTCGCACTGCTTCGACAACATCAGTCAGGGTTAGGTTATGGGCCTGAAGACGGGCTGGATCAACGTACACCATCATCTGTCGAAAACGACCACCGAAAGGATGTGGGATCTGCACCCCCTTCAGACCACCCATTTTATTCCGTACCGCGTAATAACCGATTTTATAGAGCACTGTTTCATCAAGCCCTTCGCCTGATATCGCAGCTAGTACCACCGGAAGATTAGCCGGCTCACTCCGCAAGGTAAAAGGGTGTTCAATCCCAGGTGGCAAATGAAACATATCACTTGCCTCAAGATTGACGATATCATTCATCGCCGAGGATGCATCTGTCCCCGGCTGAAATGTAATCTTTAGAACACTTGCGCCCGGTAACGTTCGAGACTCCTGCTTGTCGAGTTTTCCTGCTAGCGTAAGCGCTCGCTCCACACGAGAGGTAACACTTTTTTCCATATCGAGCGTCGGCAGGCCCGGATAGGAAAAGAAACTCACAACTACCGGTGTTTTAAAGTCTGGTAAAACATCAGTTGGAATTCCTGGAACGACAGCGGCGCCGAGAAAGACGAGACCAAGTGTAATTGCCAAGACGACAAAACTGTTCTGCAGTGCCCAACGAATCAAAAACATAGCGTGTACGCCTAACTCCTTCGGAACGTGGTTATTCGCTACGAACAACCTCAACGACCTGGCCCTCTTCAACTGACCCTACGAAAGCGTCAACGACTCGTTCTGACCCCACAAGACCTGAGACTACCTCTATCTCATGACCATCATCAGCACCAACAGTGACAACCTGTTTGGTTATTCGATTTTCTTGATCAAGAAGCAACACGTAGGGTTCTCCTACAGAATCGGTACGGAGTGCAGACGCTGGAAGCACAATTGCATTTCTACTTATAGTCGCGGTAATTGTCGCGCACCCAAACATGCCCGGAAGAAGCTGACCAGAAACATTATCGACATCGATTTCAGCCAACATAGTTCGTGTTGAAGGGTCTAGTCGTTGTGCCGACCGTGTCACGACGGCTTCAATAGGGTCGTTTGGCAATGCATCAAGACGTATGACTGCAGGATCACCAGCATCGACCTCAGATGCATCTCGTTCTGGAATTGCAACACGTATACGCAATCGACTCTGCTGATCAACATGGAAAAGTGGCCGCCGAAGAAGGCCATGCCCCTGCGAAGCCCCTGTCACAAAATCTCCTGGATCAACCGATCGTGTGGTGATAACACCGTCGAAAGGTGCACGCAAGGTCGTGTACTGGAGCATTGCATCAAGTTCTTCGCCTTCCTTGATCGACTCAGCGTGCCTCGCTCTCGCTGTAGCCACCTCCGCCTCAGCGGCGTCTCGCTCGGCGAGTGCAATCTCTTTTTTTGCCTGTGCTGATCGCAATGCTGCTTCAGCTGAGACTTTTGCTGCTTCGGAAACATCGTTACTTGCCTGTGCTTCATCGAGCATTGCGATAGTCACTGCCTGCCTTTCGACGAGACCCACGACTCGTTTTAAATCTGCCTTATTGGCAATCAATCTTGCAACAACCTGCTTGATATTGGACGCGGCCTCTTCTGCCTCCGCTTCAGATGCCCGCACCTGCGCAACAGCCACATTCACAGTTGCCTCAGATTTTTTCACCTCTGCTTTTAGCCGCTGCTGCCTGGCATGAATCTGCTCACGTTGTTTCTCAATTTCCGGTACCGTTAATTTGCAAAGCGGTTGACCTGCTTTCACCACATCCCCGATATCGACAAAAACATCTTCGATATAACCAGATATCTTTGAAATAATATCGGCCTGAAAAAATGGATGGACTGTAGCTGGCTGACTTGTTGTATGGACAACATCTTTTTTGATCGTGGCGACAACTTCCACTCGAGAAATCTTTGCACCGTCTTGGAGTACGTTAGAAGGTTTTTTAGTGCGTGCACTTTCGGAGCAGCCAGGGACACTTGAGACAACAACAAGGGCCACACCTGCAAAGGCACATACCGATTTCAAACTCAATCGCGAATCAGGTCGGTAACCCATGCAATCTCCAAAACTTTCGATATGAAAAGTGGTGAGCGGTTCTCTGGAAGCTCAGCACGTTCAGAAAATAACGTACGCACCCGCGTCAGGAAAAGTCGGACTTCATATAACAAGAGCATACTGAGCACATTTTTATGAACTCTACCTTTAATCGTAGTGTTCAACTCAGGCGACGCAAATTTTCAGGGGGCTCTCAACGACTGAATGACAAGAATCTTCGTATTCGCCTATGTCTCGTCCGCATAACTAGACTTACCGTAATGCTTACGGGCAGTATGCCGACCAAGACCGACACTTCTGAAATCGTTATCCCTGGTTCAAAAACAACCAGAACCGGCTGGTGGACGGAGATGACGAGAATCGCTCAAGCCTTCGATATCTCACGCGACCATTCAACACATCTCAGCAAGTACGCATTGCTATGGAAACAGACACAAACCGACTTTTCAATCACTTTTTGTCAGTCGTAGAGTATCTGCGAAGCACTTCCTGCACGGCATAATAAGACGACTTGGCCTGAAATGCATCGTCGAACATCGTGCCTTTCTTTTGAGGCCTTTGAATGTGAGCGTCACAAAGTTGCCAGACATTCCACACAACGATACCTCCTTTACTGTGGTCAACGAGTTTACTCACAATAGCACGATATGTAGCTGCCTGAGCTGCTTGGCTTCCTGCAGCAGGGTCATCCATCCATACGGTGTTTTCCGTCACATGAAACTCGAGACCACGTGCATGCGTCCATCGAATGAGTCGATCCAAACCCTGCATATTTCCGGGGACTTTTTCCCATCCCGCTGAAACATGCGCCTGCCATCCAACACCATCAATGCGCACCCCACATTTTTGTAAATAACCAATAGTCGTCTTCACTCGTTCCCACATCGGCTTCTCCATGCCACCATGCTGATTGTAGAGAAGCTTCAAGTTTGGTCCGTGTTTACTGGCAATTTCGAATGTCCGTTTAATATAAAGTGGTGGACGAAGAGAATGAGACTCATCAAATCCAATCTGCGTCCATGGATTTTGCCATTTCCCAACACCAGGCTTCGGACCAAACCATTCACCCTCACGAGTGACTGTTTCATTAACAACATCAATCCACCGCACGTGTGACTGATCATTAAAACGGCCACATACTGCAGCTACGTATTCCTCAAGATTCTGGAGTAATTCCTTTGGTGTGCGATGATCTTCCTCTGCCCAAGCAGAACATTGTGGGCTCATTGGTGCATGCAACCTCATCGTATACCCATGCTCTTTGGCGTACTCAACCAAAGCATCTGCTTTTTTCCATCCCCAGACACCCGGCCTTGGATGCACTGCCGTTTGTTTAAAAGCATTTCCAGGCGTAAAGACCTGAAACTCACTCTCGAATATTTCCTCAGCCGGCGTACCAAGATGTGGATAATTAAATGTGGCACCAATAATAAATTGGTCTGTAGGATGAAAGGGTATGAGTTCCTTAAAGCGTTCACCGCGTAACAATGAACTGGAGAGATCATCCGCCATGGTTTTAGGCGAGATACAATGCAACACTGCCCAGAGCAATGCAATGACCACGACTCTTCTTCCAAACGGTGAAGAATGAAAGTTCCAACAGCAATTTATCGAAAACACACGACGTCTCCTGTCATAGTGAGAACTGATAATACAGCAACAGGGTTTTGTGTCAGGGTTGGGGTGGCCTTCCTGCCGGCAAACCACTCTTTTTCCTTAGGGGATACTTTGGTTGCCATGTTGGACTGTCTTGTGTCAGCCATGTATCAAGTTTTTTTGCGAGCGTTGACAACACTTTTTTGTTCACACCTGCTAAGTCCTCTTCCTCTCCAATGTCATCACTTACGTTAAAAAGTGACCATGCATTTTTTTCGTAGTCAAAACTCGCCTTAAACCGATCATCTCCTATTTCATCAATCACCCATGCACTTGGCTGAGCACGGCGATCGAGATATCCGGGAAACAGGTAAAAGACCGGGCCTCGGTCAGCATCGGAACCGGGCCGCAGAAGTTCATCAAAAAAAGATTGTCCGTCGAGCGGATGTACTTCTTCAGACGGCGTCCACTTTCCTCCTGCAGCCTGAAGGCAGGTCGGATAATAGTCTACTGCATGCACCATTCTTTGGCTGATTCCACCTGCTGGCACATGACCTTTCCAGTACGCGATTAACGGAACCCGAATGCCACCTTCTGTAAACATTCCTTTTTCTCCCCGGAGTGGTAGGTTATCAGTGTGAGTTCCACCATTGTCCGACGTGAAGAGTATCAATGTATTTTCTAAAATAGAGTCTGTTGTATCACCATCTAAATTGGGATCATCAAGAACTGCCACTAGCCGCCCGACGTTCTCGTCAACACCGGCAATAAAACCGAGATATTCGGCCATTTTTTTATTTCCGGCCCGTTCCGCTGCGTTGTCTCTCAGGTCAGGACGTGCTCGCACAGGCCCATGAACAGCGTATGTATAAAGCTGCAAATAAAATGGCTGACTGCCCGACGCAAGACTCGCAACGGTCTCCACCATGGCATCACCAAACGCATCGCTTACATGCTTTGGAGTATCCAACAGAGATTCGGACAGGCCTCGTTTTCTGAGATATGCTTCGCTATAGGGATCAGCCCATCGGTCAAAATCACCACGACCAAGATTTTTAAATCCCCATTTTTTTCCATCACGTGAGGCAAAGCAGGTTGGCTGATGCCCTTGCGAAAAGCCACCAATATTGACATCAAACCCGGAATTCTCAGGGAGCGTTTCGGGGCCATCGTGCCCTCCAACATGATACTTTCCGATATGCGCGGTTGCATATCCATTTTCTTTTAATGCTTCAGCGATCGTTACGGCTTCCACGCTCACATCTTCATGTTGCTGTGGACCTTGAAATTGTGCCTCTTCCTTCGAAATGCCACCGCGACCAAACCTATTTAGGTTGCCAACGATATAAACATCATTATGAATTCGTGGCGCGTACTGTCCGCTGAGCATCGCTGCTCGTGTCGGAGCACAGTTTGGCTGTGCATACGCAAACGGAAAACTTACTCCATTACTCGCAAGTTTGGATATGTACGGGGTCTCGTAAATAGCTTTCGCGGTTCCACAGGTTGAAGCCTTCACACCAATATGGTTCCAACCTAGATCGTCAGCCATCAAGACAATGATATTTGGCCTGTCAGAACCCAGCGAGACACTAGACCAAACCAACACCAAATACAGACACGCGTACAGTCGAACCATTTTGCATCTCCCCAAAAGACCTGAGCTCTACTCTTCTCTACGCCAGTTTTCCTACACTAGCTGCTCTATGCCAGTTGCCTTACGTCAGTTTATCTATGCCAGCTTATCTATGCCAGCTTATCTATGCCAGCTTAAGCAAACCAGTCAAGCGACCGGCCTCAAAAACGAGTCAAACCTTCCTATTCTTTTGGACGTCTACCAATCCGAACAGGAACCTGCATCACGCTGTCTTCCCGAAGTACTGTTAACATCACCTTATCCCCAATTGGAAGCCGTGTGAGCATTAACACGAGCGTGGCGGGGCTATCAATGTATTCTTCATCTATATGTGTGATAACGTCTCCTGGCTGCAAGCCCGCTAGAGCTGCCGGTGACTGCTCAGCCACCGCAGTAATAAAAACACCTCCAGCAGGCCTTTCATGAAGACGAAGACCAACATGGCCTCGCTCAACGTGTCCGTGCTGGCGAATTTCCTCACAAATACGTCGAGCCGTCGAACTCGGGATTGCAAACCCTATCCCCCGAAAGCTTTTACCAACGATTGCGGTGGTAATGCCCATAACTCGACCATGCACATCAACTAACGGGCCACCAGAATTCCCTGGATTAATTGATGCGTCCGTTTGTAAAAATTCTTCATAAGGGTTTCCGACAACTCCACGCCTTCCCATACCACTTACTATCCCATAGGTAAGGGTCCGCTCTAAACCATACGGATTCCCAATCGCCCACACCATTTCTCCAACTTCCAACGTCTCACTGTCGCCCCAATCTGCAACCGGCAGATTATTAGCTGAAATCTTTAATACCGCGAGATCAGTTGCTGCGTCAGCCCCAACGAGCTGTGCCGTAAAAACCCGTTCATCGGCCAGGCGAACCTCAATCACCTCGCTCTGAGACACGACGTGATAATTGGTTGCGAGATAACCATCTGCAGAAATAATCAGCCCTGATCCGACGGATTCATCAACAAGTCCACCTGGAAGACCACCTCTTAATGCGGCAATCTCATCGACTAATGTTTGAACACGTCGCACGCCCGTCACGTTGACGACTGACGGACCAATAACACGGGCCAACGTCGTGAACAGTTTTCCGACTGAAGACAATTCTGCAACCATTGCTGCATCACGAATGGCTTGCAACTCAGCCCTGGTCTGGGCGTACCGAATTCTTCCAAGAAATGCAGGCCACACAATAAGTGCAACAAGCACCACAAAACCACAAAAAATAACAACCGTCCTGCGACTGATACCAACTGCCCCGGTCTTTCCTGTCATTGCGTAGCGTACTTCCTTTCCTCGTAACGTACTGCCTTTCTTCCTAGACGTTCCCCCTAGAGCCAAACGTCCCCCCTAAAGCTAGACGTTTCCCCTAAAGCAGCGTCTGCCGTACCTGATCAATTGCCGACTTTGCAGCCCGTGACATGGCGATACCACCACCACCCAAGATATGCTCGGTGGCAATTACAGAGCTGTCTTTTACAACAATAACATCAACCGCCTGACGTGTCCCTATTGGTCGCACGGGACCTATCGCCATTCCGACAGACGCATTATGGCTTTTTGCGACCTCTTTTGCTGCATCAATAAGGTGCGGCTTTTCGAGCGATAACTCGGGAAGTACCAATCCACCGCGAAAGAATGGCTCTGTACCAATCTGCCGCCTGTCAGCCGCCTGTGCAAAAAGGGCGGCGACCCTGCCTGCAGTACCAGCTTCGATGGTCGCAAGACTTGCTGATGCCGCAATGAGTGCTGCAGCTGCCGCGTCTTCAACCTCATCATCTTCTTCACCGTACACCAGTTGCCCAAGCTTCTCACGAATCATATTTTCTGTAGCGATAATTTTTCTCTCACAAGAATCCTGATTGTCTGCCCATGCTGAAATGCGTAGCGTAATGGTTGCCTCGTGCGCGGTGATTCCAACCGTCGGGTCATGTCCTCGCTCAATGAGGCCAGGCAACATCTCTTCAATCGCGCTCTCTCCTGCACCAAAGCATTTGAGCCGGCGATGGCGAAGTACTTTCTTACTGCCTTTCCCTTTCTTCAGCTCAATAGACACTGTTTCATTCCACATTCGCCGCATTTCTGCAGGCACTCCCGGAAGAACGTACACGACACAACCATGACCATCACCCCATCCGTCTGATGCAGGCAATGACACAACGATTCCGGGAGCCGTCCCATCAGGATTCTCTATCGGACAACTTCCGTCCGGAAACAAGGCCTGCCGACGATTACTTTCGGGCATCACAGCATGCCGTACTAAAAAACGAGAGGATATTACTTCCAGTGCCTGCTCTGACAAGACGAGCTGCTTTCCAGACAATTCTGCCAGGACATCTCTAGTCAAATCATCAGCAGTCGGACCCAGCCCTCCTGTTGCTACCACCACCTGTGCCCGACGAGCAGCGATCTGAAATGCGTGCACCCCTGCCTCAAGAGTATCACACGTGGTCGTATGATATCTCACAGGAATACCAAGGAGCCCAAGTTCACGAGAAAGCCATTGGCTATTCGTATCAAGACGTTGGCCGCTTGTCAGTTCATCCCCAATTGCAATAATTTCAGCCAACATATGGCATCCTCTTCCCGTCATTCTGCGGTATGATTTTGTAAATGATTCTTTCAGTCGATCGTGATATCTTAAATGTTCCTTTTAGACCGACAAAAACTGCCGACTAACACAACTATATTGTAGAGCCTAAGCCGCAGATGAAAATTGGACTCCTCGGATGTGACGAACAGATTCTAGCGATCGCTTGCGCTGCGGTAAAAGCTGGCCACACTCTCAGCCCTGCGTACGACGTACCGAGTGACTTGCCACCAGCACTTTTGGGTATTGATCGACAACCACGCGAACAATGGCAGGGCCTTTTGGAAGAAGACCTCTGCGATGCTGTCTTGGTTGGGGTCGATGGATGGAATGAGCAGCGGGCGGAGCAAGTGAGAACACTTGTTCAGGCAGGCAGGCTACTTCTTGTTGGCCACCCCGCATCGTTATCGATGCTCTGGGCATACGAGCTAGACATGATTCTTGCTGACTCCACAGCAACGGTTATACCAGCACTTGCAGCACGGCAGCATCCAATCATTCAATCACTCAAAACCCTCATCGAGCAATCGATTGCTGGGAATGGTCCACTTGGTTCCATTGAGTCCCTTCAGCTTGAACGTCGACAGCCTACTCGTGACGAGGACAGCGTCCTTGCGAGCTTTGCTCGTGATGCCGACATTATTCGAGTACTCGTCGGTGATCCATCCCGCCTCATGGCGCTTGGTGGTGGTGACTCCGGATGGGCAACGCTCGCTGTAGGATTGAGTGGACCTGATCAAGTATCAGTCCGTTGGCATGTTGCCAAAGGAAAAACCTCTGAGCTGTCAATACAACTCCTCTGCGAGTATGGCCGTGTCTGCATTGAAACCCCACCTGAAGCTCAAGGGGCGTGGAAGATTTCCCACCAGTCGGATTCAGAAACATCGGCCCCTCTCCTGAACTTCCCGTCAGAGACTAGTGATTTCCAACCAGCTGATGTGCTTCTTGAACACCTTGTTCAAACTGCTCATGGCAAAAACAAAAAATCTTCCGAAAAATCGATTCCACCAGCAACGTGGCCTGATGCTGCCCGCACGATTGAACTGGCAGAAACTATTCCACGCAGTGTCAAACGAGGGAGGGGAATCGACCTCCACCAAGAGGAGTTTAGTGAGCTAGGAACCTTCCGTGGCACAATGGCATCGCTTGGCTGCGGAATCATTATGGTCGGGCTCTTCATCGTTTTTGTGGCAACACTTGTCGGTGGCGTCGCTCGTGCTGCTGGATGGGACTTCGGCGAACGGCTTGCTTCAATTTGGCCGTACGCAATTCTGACGACACTGCTACTCTTCCTTGTCCTGCAATTCCTACCTTTTCTTCTTCCGAAAAAAGCAAACAACGGCGTTGATTCACAGGGTTCGTTCCCCCGCGACTCTTGAGGTTTTTTAAACCACCGGAAAATTCCACCCAGCCGGCACGGCAGTCGCACCAAAGACCGAGCACTGGCAAGGTATAGGGGCCTGAAAGATACCACCAAACCCAATTCCCGTGAATCGTCGAGTAATACCTTGAAGGGCGGTCGGACACGTTGCCGCCGTTGGCTACTTTTGTCCGGGATCTTTTCATGGTGTACATGCGGGGCTATCTGCTCATAGCGACTTTTGCTGCCCTTGTAGCAATTTCCAGCTTTGCTCGCGCGGAAGATCTCCGACGGACTGCGATTGTGCGGGCCATTGAAACCAGCCGAGATAGCGTCGTCAACATACATGGCGAGAAGTTTGTTTCAGATTCCGACGACGATACTGAGGAGCGCAGGGTCAACGGAATGGGTACCGGGGTGGTCATTGACGCTCGCGGCTACGCAGTCACTAATTTCCACGTCGTCGATGGTGTCCGAGAAATTGAGGTGACACTCGCATCAGGACGCACAGTCGCGGCCCGCCTTATCTCACATGATCGAAGGACTGATCTCGCCGTTATAAAGATTGATACCGTCGACCCACTCCCGGTTATTCAATTGGGGACTTCCGACGATCTCCTCACTGGAGAAACTGTGCTCGCACTTGGCAACGCTTTTGGCTACGAGCACACCGTCACCCGTGGGATAATTTCCGCTCTCCATCGCAATGTCGATGTAAGCCCCACCCAGCGATACGAAGACCTTATCCAGACAGACGCAAGCATCAACCCAGGCAATTCTGGTGGCCCCCTTCTGAATATCAACGGAGAAATGATTGGCATTAACGTAGCAGTACGTGCTGGTGCACAAGGTATCGGTTTTGCAATTCCGGTTGATAGTGTACTCCGAATCGTTACTGGGCTTTTATCAGTTGAACGAATTGATCACACCTGGCATGGAATCGTATGCAGAACCTGCGGGACAGGTGCAGTTATTGAATCTGTACACAGGCAAAGTCCTGCTGAGACGATTGGAATGCGGGCCGGTGACATCATTCTTCGAGTAGGTGACAGAAACGTGACCAGCCAGCTCGATATCGAGAGAGCTCTCTTGGGCCACAAGGCTGGAGAGGTGGTTGCGGTCACCGTGACGCGAGAAGGTGGTGAAGAAAACCTATCTCTTGCGCTTGCAAAGGCAAAGCAGCAAAAAATCAGTGCCTCAGAACGATCCTGGGAGCAGCTTGGACTCCGGCTCGCCCCAGCTGTTTCCTCCACTGTTCAACAACTCCAACCGCGTTATCACGGTGGATTGCTCGTCCAGGAAGTTCGTTTCGGAAGCCCTGCCAGTGATAAAGGAATTCGCCCTGGAGATATTCTTGTTGGCCTGCACATCTGGGAAACTGTGAAGCCTGACAACGTCAGCTATATTCTCGATCAGATCAAATCTGACCAGCTAGAGACCGTGAAGTTCTATATTCTTCGCGGCCGTGATACCCTTTTCGGTCACCTCACCTCTGATACGATCTTACGGTAGGCACTCACGGGATTGTCTGACTTCGTTCTCAGCGGAAAAAACTGGTGTGGAAAATCAATTTCTCAAGTGGCTCCTGCCACAAATAAAAAAAGAATATCGGCTTGAAGTGCCGCCGGGTGACGATGCTGCAGTTCTTCGCCCACCGGGAGGGAGTCGCACCGTGATCACGACAGACCTTTTAACAGAATCTGTCGACTTTCGATTTTCCAGATCGAATGACGACCACGAATTTCCCCCAGCTGCTACCCCGTTTCAAGTCGGCAGAAAAGCAATTGCTGTAAACCTCAGTGACCTCGCCGCAATGGCAGCGAAGCCGGAGGCTGTAGTTGTTTCCGTTGCACTTCCGCGACAAGGTGGTCGAACAATGGCTGACGAACTCTTCCGAGGAATCCTTGAAGAGCTCGAGGCTTTCGACACAACACTTGGAGGTGGCGATACGAACGCATGGGACGGCCCTCTTGTCATTAGCGTGACGGCTATTGGAAGCGTTTCTCCAGGCCAGTGCTGGCGTAGGAATACAGCCAAACCTGGCGACCTGCTTGTTGTGACAGGACCACTCGGGGGCAGTCTACTCGGCAGGCATCTCAATGTCACACCACGTTGTCGTGAGGCACTCACAATCGCATCCATGTTTGACGTCCATGCTGCCATAGATATCAGTGACGGCCTCGCCATTGACTGTTCTCGACTTATGAGTGCGAGCCAGACCGGTGCGATCATTGATATCGAGGCTGTACCGGTACACGCGGACGCTCTCAGCCTTTCCGAATTAAAATGTGGTGATCATCTCGATCCGATTCAACATGCTCTACAGGATGGCGAAGACTTCGAACTTCTTTTGGCCATTCCTCCAGACGACGCTCACGCTCTCGTTCAAAGTGATCCACAGATACTCATTCCAGAAACAACGATGCAGCCGTACATAATTGGTGAAGTGACCAAAAACCTTGAACTCTTGAGCAGAACGGCAGGTGGGCAGACTCACTGCCTCGAACCAAAAGGTTTTGAGCATGTCTTTGAATGAAAACATGAGTTCCAGCAACAGTATCATTCAGGAAATAAGCAGCCTGGAGGACCTTGACAATTTTGCATCACGACTGGCAGAGCATCTCCCATCGTCTGCTTTGGTGACCCTTGAAGGAGAATTGGGGGCTGGCAAAACAACATTTGTGAAATCTGTAGCCAAGGCAGTGGGCATTGATCCATCAACAGTGACAAGCCCGACATTCAATCTCATCACAATACACGAATCACCGGATACGATGCTTCGTCTCGTCCATGCAGACATGTACCGCATGATCGACCCAAATGAACTCATTGAGACTGGCTGGGACAGTGCGTTGGCAGCCCCTCGCGGACACCGCTGTTGGGCATTTGTAGAATGGCCCCAACGAATCGCCCCTGCGCTGCCCACAGAACGCCTTCGTATCAGCCTGGAGGTCACAGGGGAGTCCAGCCGCCGTCTTCACCTCGAGTCCTCTGGCAGCGAGTATCAGTCAGTCAAAACACACATGATTGATGCAGTGAAACCACCTCACCTTTAAAAACTTATATTATTATGCGACTCACCCCAGCACGCTCAACGCTCTGTGTTATTGATGTACAGGAAAAACTGATACCAACTATTCCCACCGGCCATCAGCTCACCACTGAATGTTGTCGAATAGTAGAGGCCGCTACCCTTTTCGGCACACACGTCATTCTTACCGAACAATACCGCAAAGGGCTCGGGCCCACAGTTACACCACTCGCTGAAAAGCTTCAGCACTCAGAACCTATTGAAAAAAATACTTTCAGTTGTTGTGGCAGCACCTCTTTCATCAACCGAATACCCACAAGTACTGAGACGCTTGTTCTATGCGGCATTGAAACCCATATCTGTATTGCCCAAACAGCACTCGATTTGCTGCAGCTCGGATATCATGTCTGCATTGCTGCCGATGCGGTTGGAAGCCGGCACGAGCAGGACCACAACGTTGCACTTCGTCGCCTTGAAGGATCTGGCGCTGTGATTTCGACAACCGAAGCCATTCTATTTGAATGGTGCAACACGGCAGAAAACCCAGCATTCCAAAA
>ERZ1048872.1234-NODE-1234-length-22250-cov-9.097139_pt1 | contig 22250 bp, 18 predicted proteins | sample MGYA00383100_ERZ1048872 | MGnify/ENA primary metagenome ERZ1048872 (study PRJEB29581, sample SAMEA5548370) | metagenome | biome: marine; feature: coastal; material: water | depth 50 m | study: Short-term variability in the microbial, nano- and picoplankton...
CCAAAGGTAGAGTGCTGCTTTATTGCCATAATTGAGGATGGGATCATCTTCAATGCCATGTGAAACGACGACACGTGGTGTGTGAAATAACGTACGAGTTTGCTCTTCGATATTTCCGTCACGTAGAATCAGATCTCGTCCTACAAGGGAAGAAAATGAAGTTAAGAGTCGATCGATATGTTCAATTAGAAAAGATTCTGGCATAAGATATTGTTGCATGAAAAAACATGAATTGTGTGAGTGATAATATATTCTGAAACATCATAACGATCCACAATAGGAGAGCCGACTAGTACTATGGACAACATGATTATTGAGCGGTTTCGAAACTGTCAGTTTTTTTTCTTTGTTTTGTTGGTAGCTCTTTTGAGTCACAATGCCAATGCTCAACTGACACCAGCGTTAGTTTTTCATGATGATTTTCATGATGGCAGTACGAAATGGGAGACAACGGACGATGCAAGCTGGACTCTCACGCAGCAGAAGGGGCGTTCGGCCTGGGGCCTCAATAAGCGAAAGAGTAATTACCAGCCGAAGTTTCGAAGTCCACACAATGTAGCCTTGGTTCGTGATTTACAACTTACAGAAACCGTTATTGATGTTGAAGTTAAAAGCACGCGGGATACAGGTAACCATCGTGATTGTTGCATTTTTTTCCAGTATCAAGATCCTGAACATTTTTATTATGTTCACCTCGGTGCAAAGCCGGATTCTCACAGCGGACAGATAATGATTGTAAATGGAGCAGCTCGTCGTGCACTGACTACAAATAAAAATCCGGTTCCATGGGATGATCAATGGCACCAAGTAAGACTTGAAAGAGATCCCTCGAGTGGCAGAATAGCAGTCTTCTTTGATGATTTAAAAAAACCACTTATGCAAGTACACGATAAAACGTTTGTGGCAGGTCGAGTCGGCATTGGTTCATTTGATGATATGAATGACTTTGCTAACGTGAATATTTATGGAAAGCGAGCGAGTACGAAACGGTAGTCTTGCGAATGCATAGCTCCTGATGTGAAATACGATGGTAATCTACTGACCACCCCTATTTTCATGAGGAGCTGTACCCGATGGCAAAGCAGTCAATTGCTGACCTTAATCCTGATGGTAAGACCGTTCTTGTTCGTGTTGACTTCAACGTTCCTCAGGATAAGGACGGAGTGATTACGGATGATCGTAGAATCCGTATGGCAATCCCAACGATCCGATCGATTATAGATCGCGGTGGCAGGGCTATTCTCATGAGTCACCTTGGGCGTCCCAAGGGTCAGGCCAGCCCAGCTCTTTCACTTGCCCCAGTAGCTCATCGGCTTGGTGAACTTCTTGAGCAACCAGTAGTCTTGGCAAATGATACTGGCGGTCAAGATGCCACAGCAAAGGCCCAATCATTATCAGCCGGTGAGGTGCTTGTCCTCGAAAATGTTCGTTTCAATGCTGGCGAGAAGAAAGGAGACGATGCTGACTATGTTGCCGGCATTGCGAATCTAGCAGATGTCTATGTCAATGATGCCTTTGGTACGTGTCACCGGACAGAAGCCAGCATGTATGCTGTTCCTAAAATGATGAAAGAAATGGGCAAGTCTGCAGTCGTTGGCTTCCTTGTGGAAAAAGAAATCCAATATCTTTCAGATGCGGTGGGCCACCCCAAAAGACCTTTTGTTGCCATCCTTGGTGGTAAAAAAGTGAGCGATAAGATTGCTGTCATTACGAATCTTTTGAGCATCTGTGATCACATTCTGATTGGTGGCGCAATGGCCTATACCTTTTCTTTAGCGCAGGGTGGTACAACAGGAGATTCACTTGTTGAACAGGACAAACTCGAACTAGCGAAGCAACTTCTGCAGGACGGAGGAGACAAGCTTGTTCTTCCGGTCGATACACATTGCGCAGATGATTTCTCATCGGATGCCAATAAAGAAATCGTGAAGGCTGGTGAAATCCGGGATGGCTTTGAAGGGCTTGATATTGGTCCAGAAACTGCCCAGCGGTACGCGAAAATTATTCAAAGCGCAGGAACCGTGGTCTGGAATGGGCCAATGGGTGTTTTTGAAATGCCACCGTTTGATGCTGGCACAAAAACGGTAGCTGGTGCTGTTGCTGCAGCGACAGAAAATGGCGCTATTACTATTATTGGCGGAGGTGACTCAGCTGCAGCGATTGATCAACTAGGCTATGCCGAAGAGGTAAGCCATGTTTCTACAGGTGGTGGTGCATCGTTAGAAATGCTTGAAGGTAAAGCATTTGAAACAGTGAACTTGCTCGATGAAAAGTAATTGTGTGCCGATGAGGCACGGTATGTGATTTAAAGTGAAGGATACATAAAACGGTCCGGAGTGCTTTATCAACACTCCGGACCGAATATGTTCTGTCGATGTCTTGCGAATCGTGTGAACTGCGAGAATGATGCATACCCGACCAACGTGTGGCCGCCACAGCTAAAGGGTATGGATCAACGCATAAGGCGTAGCACCACCGCTATATAAGGCTTCAACAGTACTCAGTAGTTTCGACTGAACCCTATGACTGGCTTCAGTTAAAATTTCAATGCAGTAAATATAAAAAAAGGCAGTTGCGAGGAAAGAATCCTTTTCGCAACTGCCTTTTTGAATACGTTTTCTACTTAGCTGCATCCCATGCTATTCCCGCAGTTGTGGCAGAGATAGCAATTACCATTTCGGACAGTGATTGAACCACAGTTATCACAGGCAGGAGCATCAATCTGAAATTTCGCGAATTGACTCTGTCTGTCGTCTGCACTAGCTTCTGGGTTGTCAACCATTTTCAGCCCTGCACGCTCGAGGAGAGCAGCTGTCGTGCCTTCTTCTCCTTGTTGTTTCGGCGCTGAGAGTGTTGCAGCCCTAGCGGTGACGGCTGTTTTACTACCGTTTCGACCACTTGGGTGTCGACCTCTACTTGTAGTGGATTGACCACTTGCCTTGTGTTTTCCGTTAGTGGCATCATGCCCAGTTGCATGCCCGCTCGCCTTCGTGGCGGCGGGCTTGGACTCACTTTCTCCGTCGTCTCCTGCAGCGGCCTCCCCACCACTGCTACTGCCTGCTGGTCGATTTGCTTCTCGATAACCCGGTAGGAATTCCGTGCCCATCCATCGGAAGATGTAATCTACCAAGCTTTTTGCAACGGGAATGTCAGGGTTTTTTGTGTAGCCCCATGGTTCAAAGCGGGTGTGAGAAAACTTCTTGGTATAGACCTCAAGCGGCACCCCATATTGGAGACTCATTGAGACAGCCGTACCGAAAGAATCCATCAAGCCACCGATGGTGCTTCCTTCTTTTGCCATCGTGATGAAGAGTTCACCAGGACGCCCATCATCATAAAGGCCAACTGTGATATACCCCTCATGCCCACCAACATTGAACTTGTGTGTGACACTTCTTCGTGTATCCGGGAGGCGTTCTCGTCTCGGTGCGGCGACGACCTTTTCGGCATTTTTATCACTCTCGGTGCTCGTACCGAGTGGTTGACTTTCTTTTGACCCATCACGGTAGATTGCAATAGCCTTGAGTCCGAGACGCCAACCCTCAACATAGGCACCTGCGATATCCTCAGGAGTTGTCTCACGAGGCATGTTCACGGTCTTTGAAATGGCACCAGAAAGAAACGGTTGGGCCTCTGCCATCATCTTAATGTGGGCTCGCCAAGCGATAGATCGTTTCCCAAGGCGAGGCTTAAAAGCACAATCAAAGACCTTGAGGTGCTCGTCTTTTATTTCAGGGCAATTCTCGATGGTGTCATTTTTGTCAATGTATGCAAGAACACTCTCGACAGCAGGTTCGTCGTATCCAAGCTTTCGCAACGCTAGTGGTACTGTCTGATTCACAATCTTGAGCATGCCACCGCCGGCGAGTTGCTTGTATTTTACAAGGGCGATATCGGGCTCAATACCAGTCGTATCACAATCCATTAAAAAGCTAATGGTACCTGTTGGAGCAAGCACTGTTGCCTGAGCATTCCGGTAGCCGTTTTGGCGACCGTCTGCGAGTACATCATCCCAAATTTGACGTGCGGCGTCCCGAAGATGTGTGGGACATGCATCATCAATATTTTCAACAGCATCGCGATGCATCTGCATGACACGAAGCATTGGTTCACGATTTGCTGCAAAGCCGTCGAATGGGCCAACTGCACCAGCCAATTCAGCACTTGTGCGATTTGCTGAACCGTGAAGAATTGCGGTAAGTGCTCCACACAGCCCTCGACCAGCATCTGAGTCGTATGCCATGCCATCGGCCATAAGCAAACTTCCAAGGTTGGAATAGCCCAGCCCAAGTGGTCGATAGAGATGGCTGTTCTTGGCTATTCGTGCGGTTGGATAGCTGGCATGATCAACAAGAATTTCTTGTGCAATTAAGAAGACGCGGCATGCTGCAGTAAATCGTTCAACATCAAATTCGCCATCTGGTTTACGGAATTTCATGAGATTGATACTTGCTAAGTTGCAGGCAGTATCATCAAGAAACATGTATTCCGAGCAAGGATTACTTGCATTAATTCGACCAGAATTGGGACATGTATGCCATTTATTAATTGTGGTGTCGTACTGCACACCTGGATCACCACATTGCCATGCACATTGTGACATGCGGTCAATGATTTCATTCGCTTTATAGGTTGGACCCGCCTTTGATGAGTCAGTGACCCAGCGTGTTGTCCACGAGTCATTGCGTTCAACAGCTTCCATAAATTCATCAGTTAATCGCACTGAGAGATTTGCGTTTTGGAAAAGAATAGAGCTATATGCTTCGCCATTGAAATTCGCATCGTACCCGCCTTTTTCGATCAGGACACGAGCCTTCTTTTCTTCTCTGGACTTGCACTCGATGAAATCCATGATGTCCGGGTGGTAGACCTTCAGCGACTGCATTTTTGCAGCCCGCCTCGTCTTGCCACCACTTTTGACGACACCAGCAATCTGATCGTAGACCCGCATGAACGAAAGTGGGCCAGATGGACTGCCACCTCCCGAAAGCTTTTCTTTTTGGCTTCGAAGGGTCGTTAGGTCGGTGCCAGTGCCGGAGCCAAATTTGAACAACATGGCCTCACTGCGAGCCAATTCCATGATGTCTTCCATGTTGTCTTGGACACTCTGGATAAAACAGGCGCTGCCTTGTGGGTATTCATAGGGATTTTCGGGTTGCGTTACGTCTCGCCTAGCTTCATCCCATCTCCAATTGCACTTGGAGCCCTGCACACCATATTGGTGATACAGTCCGACGTTGAACCAGACCGGTGAGTTGAAAGCACCGTGCTGGTGAACACAGAGCCATGCAAGATCACGATAAAAGTTTTCACCATCCTCAGCGGTTTTAAAATATCCGTCTGCAACGCCCCAGTCTGAAATTGTACGAGCAACGCGATGAATAAGTTGTTTTACGGAATGTTCCCGTTCGGGCGTATGAATTTCTCCATAAAAATATTTACTGACAACTACGTTTGTAGCTAACTGGCTCCATGCTGCTGGGATTTCACAGGCAGCTTGCTCAAAAAGAAGCTGGCCATTTTCACCCTTGATTGCAGCTGTTCGGAGTTCCCATTCTGTTGTGTCAAACGGGCTTTCTGCTTCAGTTGGGCAGAACGTCGATTCAATTTCAATTCCCACTCGGTTGGGGGTCGATTGCTGGCCGCCGGGTTCTAAATTTTCTTGTGAATGCGTAGCGGAGGAGGCAACTTGAGTGGATGAATCGAACTGAGTCATGGGCAAAACTCCTGATTATGTGACGGCCATCAAAAGGCCTAGCAAAGTGTACTCGCGTATAGGTTCTCAACAAGCGGTATCGACCGGTCTACGCGTCTGGGGTGAATCCTTCACTCCGTTAAATTCCCTAAAAACGTTATAAAGCTACAAGGCAGTTCCATCTGCATGCTATCGCAAGATATTGTGGTGACTACTATTTCGACCACTTGATATGGCAGGGGCGTGAATGTAGCGACCTGACAGCCCACGTCAAGCAGAAAAAATAGAACCCCTATCAATACCCTATCTGGTGAGTTTTGGAGTGGTTTGAGAGGTCCTGAATATGCGATTTGCATCCCGTAAAAAATAGTTCCAGCGAGGGGTCTTTGTGCTTTTTTGATCTCTTTGACTCATGCCATGTGCATGTCTCGATTTTTGCATGTTGTCTTTTTTGCCACGCACGTCACCGAATCAGTGATAATGCACGCGAATACAGTTTGATTACTTGCCCATGAGCGTGTTTGACACTCTTGGTGGGCAGTGTGAGGAAAACCGAAAATGCGAGAAAACCAATCATTGTCGAAGATTCGTATCCTTTGTTTTGTTGGGGATGCATACGAAGATCTAGAACTCTGGTATCCAAAACTTCGTATTGAAGAAGCGAACGGTCATGTCACGGTCGCTGGGGGCCGGCAGGGGCATGAATATGCTGGGAAACATGGTTATCCATGTATAAGTGATGCCGCTATTGATGACATGGAGGCAGACGATTTTCATGGAATCCTCATCCCTGGGGGATGGATGCCCGATGGGCTTCGTCGTGATCCGAAGGTTCTTCAACTCGTTCGTGATTTTGCGAATCATGGCAAGCTGGTTGCAGCGATTTGTCACGGTGGTTGGATTCCAATATCGGCTGGTGTCTACCGCGGTGTACGAGTGACCGGTAGTCCTGGTATCAAAGATGATCTCATCAATGCTGGGGCCATCTGGGAAGATACCCCAGTTGTTGTTGACCGCCATTTTGTGTCGAGCAGACGACCAAGTGATTTACCAGCCTTTGCATCAGCGATTCTCAGTGTTTTGGCATCGAACTAACAAAAAAAGTGTTGCGAAGGTATGAGATACGACATGAAAGTAGATGACACGTCCAACAGATAGAATTTCGGTAACAGACAGCGGCAGAAGCACAACGCATGTCGGGTAGAAAGAGCGTGGAAGAGTTAAGCATAAAAGGGTGCCGGTCGTGCCAGGTGAGCATGTCAAAAAAAGAAGTATCGTCTTGCGGCAGGTACGTTGCCTCCAGCCAGGATGTACCCGTACCAGGTTTCTCTGTTCAAGGTTTCTCTGGTGGAGGTTTCTCTGGTGGAGAGGAGAAATAGTTGTGTTGCTGTCTCGTTTGAAGGTGATACTACAGAAAGCGATGTTCGGTCTTTGTTTCGCCTTGCCGTGCATTACTGCCAGTTTGCTGCTCGGTGGATGCCAACAACAGCAATCACCCTATTTTGGAACTATCGAGCCACGTCATGGTCCAGAAGAGCTCTGGATTAATAATTCAAGTGAACCTGAGTGGCTTGATCCAGGAAGATGTTCAGATAGTACGGGTGGTGAAATTATCTGGAATACTTTTGAGGGACTTGTTCAGGCCCATCCAGCGACTCTTCAGCCACTCCCTGCAATAGCAACGCATTGGGACATATCAGATGACGGACGGACGTATACGTTTCATCTCCGTCCTTCATTCTGGTCCGATGGCCACGCTCTTACGGCAGATGATTTTGTCTTCGCCTTGCGAAGGCTTGTTGATCCACAGACTGGCAGCAAATATGCCAGCAATGGATTTATTTTCCAAGAAGGGTTAGCAATCAGTCGGGGTGATGCTGCAGTAGAGACTCTCGGTGTACGGGCGATTGATACACATACACTTGAAATTACATTGGTTGATCCTCTGCCATATTTTCTTAACTTTTTGAGTTTCTACTCATTCATGCCTCTTCCGGAACATCTTTTTCAAGATCTACAGAATCGAGGCATTGATCCTGACTTGTGGACACGCCCAGAATATGTTGTCTGCAACGGAGCTTTTCGAATGACGGACTGGCGGTTTCGTCAGCACATGACTTTTGAAAAGAATGAATATTATTGGGATGCCGTTAGTGTCAAACTGGATCGTATACGTGTTGCTATGGTCGAAAGTGCGACAACAGCCATGAACATGTATGTTGCTGGAGAATTTGATTGGCCGGGGGGAAGTACGTCACTTCCAGCAGAATTTATGGATCATTTGGAGAAATACCAAGATTTTCACAGCCATCCCTATTTAGGTGTGTATTTCTATTGGATCAATACAGAGAAACCACCACTTGATAATCCATTGGTTCGTCGCGCTTTATCCCTTGCGATTGATCGTGATTCACTTGTTCAACATGTGACACGTGGTGGACAACGTGGATCGGCCGATCTTGTACCTGATGGTCTTGCCGGATATGAAGGGCTTCATATTCCCGTTTACAATCCGGTAAAGGCGAGGCAACTTCTTGCAAAAGCTGGGTATGCAACAGGCCAAGAGCTGCCACTCGTGACACTGTCTTTCAATACCTCAGAAGGTCATAAACAAGTTGCTGAAGCGATTCAGGCAATGTGGCAGCAAGAACTTGGTATTACCGTGGAGTTGGCAAATCAAGAGTGGAAGGTTTTTCTGGCTAATGCTGAACAAACAAATTTTCAAATTTGTAGGATGGGTTGGATTGGTGATTATGCAGACCCATATACATTTTTAGAACTTCTTACGAGTGATTGCGGTAACAATCATTCAAATTGGTCCAGTACGACCTATGACACGTTGTTGGAACAAGCCAATCAACAGCATGACGCAGAAGAACGTTTAAGAATGTTGAGGGAAGCGGAAGCGTTTGCGCTTCATGAACAGCCACTGATTCCTCTTTATGTATATACTCGAACGCAACTCATTAAACCGTATGTGCGAGGTATTTGGGGGAACCATCAGGACCGCCATCCATGGAAATATATGTGGATCGATGAGTCGTTTGACCCACATGATTTAATGGTTGGAGCTGGGAAAAATGTAGACGAAGACGAACAGGTGCCCCAATGATTCGTATTCTTTTACAAAGATTATTGGAACTTATACCAACTGCATTGGTCATCGTTGCCGCATCGTTTGCTCTCGTGCGATTAGCACCCGGTTCACCATTCTCGAGTGAAAAGGAAATACCTCCTGAGGTACGCCAGAAACTGGAAGCTAAATACGGTTTTGATAAACCACTTCCGGAACAGTTTATTCGTTACCTTGGGAATCTTTTACGGGGAGATCTTGGGCTGTCCACCAAGTATCCACAGCGGACAGTCAATGAAATTATTGCGAATGGGTTTCCTGTGACTCTGTCTTTGGCAGCGATAGCCCTTCTGTGGTCGTTACTTGTCGGTATTACCGCAGGCATAATAGGGGCCATTCGGCAAAACACGGTCTGGGACCATGTTGCGATGACTGCAGCACTTGTGGGCATCAGTGTACCAAGCTTTGTTCTTGGACCTCTGCTGGTGCTTACGGTCTCACTTCGTTTGCACTTGCTGCCTCCAGCGGGTTGGGGTGATTGGCAACACGTGGTATTACCAGGGCTTACACTCGGAACAATTTATGCTGCTTCAATTGCACGACTTACTCGTGGAGGCATGCTTGAGGTTGTTCGGAGTGACTTTATTCGTACGGCGCGGGCGAAAGGTCTTTCGGAGTCACTTATTGTGTGGCGGCATATGCTTCGCGGTGGTCTTTTACCAGTTGTCAGTTATCTCGGGCCAGCTGTTGCCAGCATGCTTACAGGAAGTGTTGTTGTAGAAAAAATATTCAATGTTCCAGGAATAGGACCATACTTCGTAGATGCAGCATTTAATCGTGATTACTTTCTCGTTATGGGGATTGTTTTACTCTACGCATTTTTCCTCCTTCTCATGAATCTTATAGTCGACGTCGTCTATGGATTTTTAGATCCGCGTGTTGACGTGTCATGAAGAATAATCTGCGGCAAACTTTAATTCGAAACGAAACCGATGAGAGTGGTCTCATTACCGGTACGTCTCTTTGGGAAGACGCTTGGAAACGACTGCGAAAAAACAATATGGCGCTAGCCAGTGGTGTCATTTTATTATGCCTTGGAGTTATCTGCCTTCTCGGTCCTGTTATTCTTGGTGTTTTCCTAGGGTATGACGCACACACGCAGAATCTGGCATACGGCCCGCAACCTCCGTCATTACAGCATCCATTCGGTACGGATTTTTATGGTCGTGATCTTCTGACACGTGTTCTCATTGGTGCGCAAGTGAGTCTTTCCGTGGGTTTTCTAGCGGCAATGGTTGCAGCTTTTATTGGCACGATCTATGGGGCGGTATCGAGCTACAGTGGCGGGCTGATTGATAGCTTGATGATGCGGATCGTTGATATTCTCTACGCACTGCCTTACATGTTTCTTGTGATTATTCTGGTCACTATTCTTGGGAAAAGTTTATTACTTCTTTTCCTTGCTCTTGGTGCTGTTGGCTGGTTATTGACAGCCCGTGTTGTTCGAGGACAAGTGATGAGTCTCAAAGAACAAGATTTTGTACTGGCTGCCCGTAGTCTTGGTTCAACGAGTCGAGGCATAATTTTTCGACATTTAATCCCCAATACACTCGGGCCAGTCATTGTGACATTCACACTTACAGTGCCTTCAATGATTTTGCAGGAAGCATTTCTTTCATTTCTTGGTCTGGGTGTACAACCACCTCAGCCGAGTCTTGGAAGCCTCATCAATGATGGAGCCAATCAAATGCTAGTGTTTTGGTGGACGCTGGTATTTCCCGGCAGCATTATGGCCATCATGCTTTTTGCACTCAATTTTCTCGGTGATGGAATTCGTGATGCATTGGATCCAAGGATGAAAACATGACATCGAGAGCAATTTGCTATTTTTTGCTTTTCCCTTTTTTCTTTTTTGGTTGAATCTTCTCCCAGGCAACTACCTGTGCCCGAGTAGCGTAGTCATTCCATGCATTTGTCATGGTTTGAGCGCGTTCAGGATGCGTGTTGGAGAGGTCATGCTGTTCAGACCGATCAGTAGAAATGTTGTACAGCTCCCAGGGGCCATTGAATTCAGCAACTAACTTCCATTTTCCATCTCGAATTGCACGGTTGCCTTCATGTTCCCAATAGAGCTTTCGTTCTGGCAGCAATGTTTTCTGGAAGAGTGGTTGAAGACTCATGCCCTCAAGTGGTGTTTTATCCGTCGGATAGGCAGCACGAGCAACATCCACCGCTGTCGCCATAATGTCAATGAGGTGGCTCGGAGTTTGTTCCAGCCGACCAGGGTCTTTTATACCGGATGGCCAGTGGACGATGAGGGGTGTCGCGATACCTCCCTCATGGACCCAGTGTTTATATTTTCGAAAAGGAGTATTTGAGACAGTTGCCCAGGCCTGACCATATCCAATATATGTGTCATCGGGGCCCGCCATAACACCTTTTCCTTGCCGAACGGGAAACCCATCACGGGTCTGTTTTGGGATCATATCGAGTTGGAGTGCATCGCTTTTCATGGGAGGAAGAGGAGGTGTCGAAGCCTTTGGTTTGCCGATATTTCTTCGGCCCATTCCTTCTGCACATCCTCCATTATCTTGCATGTAGCAAACGAGTGTGTTATCGAGTGCGCGAGTTGTTTCAAGGGCGTGGATGATCTTGCCGATACCCTGATCCATAGAGTCAACCATGGCGGCGTAGACCTCCATATTTCTTTCGTCCCATGGCCAGTATTCACCCTGTTCACCCCATTTTGCTTCGAGAGGCCAGAGTGTTGTGGAGTCTGCGGTCACAACGTGTTGTTGCAACATGTTGTGATATCGCGTTGCTCGAATCGCGGAGTAACCCTCTTTGTAGCGACCTTTATACTTGTCCATATCTTTTTGTTTGGCATGCATTGGCCAATGTGCAGCAGTGAAAGTGACATACATAAAAAACGGTTTAGCGCCATCATGCTCTTGGATAAAGCGTACGGCATGATCAGCGATGGCATCTGTGTAGTAGTACGATTCTGGTTTGTAAGAGGGATCAGCATAGGGTGAAATAAAAGTATTATCTCGCACTAATGTATTGGGATCAAAGAAGCTTCCGGCACCGTGTATGGTTCCATAGAAACGATCGAATCCCCGTTGGAGTGGCCAATTTTTTTTGTCACTCTCGTGGTTGGGAGATGTTTTGTGTGTGATGTGCCATTTACCAGCCATGTAATTCTTGTATCCGGCAGGCTGGAGTGCTTCCGCGATTGTGCAACAGTCATTGCCAAATTCACCACGATATCCAGGAAATCCTCGATCATCCATCATGTGACCAATGCCCGCTTGATGAGGATAGAGACCAGACAGCAGACTTGCTCGAGTTGGGCAGCATCGACCAGTATTATAAAATTGTGTGAATCGAATGCCATTATGGGCCAGTCGATCTAAGGTTGGTGTTTCAATTTCACTGCCGTAACATCCAATATCTGAGTAGCCCATGTCATCAGATAGAATCACAATAATATTGGGCTGTTCCCCTGCTTGTGCACTATGAGTAAGACCATTTAAGAAAAGGCAGGTTATCAAGCAGCCGCTTGCTTGAAGCAAAGCATGTGTGTGGCGACACGCAGTTGTGTTGCAGTACATCGAGAAAAATTTTCTGTTAGCGTTATGCATGATGATGAACCGTAATAAAAGAAAACTTCTTATTTTTGAATAAAGGCATTTTCAGTTGCCACTGGATCACTGTCATTCCAGCGATTCAGCCATGTGTGAAGTGCTTTTTGGAGTCGTTCAAAGACTTCTTTACGACTGTCGGATGCCGCAAGATTGTCAAGCTCATGCGGGTCATTCCTGCGGTCATAAAGAGCCCACTCAGGTCGGTGATGAAGCCGATGAACGAGAGTCTTCGTATGCGGATGAGGATCATCGTATGATTTTTGTACCCAAGAGGCAGCAACATCAGGATATCTGTCATTGTTTTTATGATTTATCCAATCGAGTGCCTGAGTGAGTGTGACGTTGGATGTGATGTCTCGATGCTGAGGCGACCAGATCAGGGTATATCTGTCATCACGAATGGAACGAATTGGGTAGTTTCTTGTTTTGTTATCGAGAATGTTGCAATTAGTAAAAGCCCCATATGCGTAGTGGTGAACGTCGGTCTCACCCCCCGTCAAGTTTTCCCACTGGCTTATGCCATCAAATGTCCATGCTGCTGTATTACCACCCGCTGCATCCAGAAGAGTAGGTGCAACATCAGCGATCCACGTCATGTTCTTTTTAATAGTCCTGGCAGGAATCACCTTCGGTAAAACTGCGATCATGCCGGAAGTCAGGCCACTTTCAAAGCATGTCCATTTTGAAAATGGAAAAGCATTTCCTTGCTCAGAACAAAAAATAATTAACGTATTCTCCGCAACGTTTTCATCTTGAAGAATTTTTCGAAGTTTACCTAAGAGGTCGTCGAGATTAGTAACTTCAGCAAGATGAGCACCAAGTTGTTGCTTGTACTGAGAGGTGCCGACTGCATCATGCGGTGTTTGGATCGCATTTGCTGGATACCGGTTTCGATCACCGTGTGTATATGGCCCATGACCATCGTTGGAGGCAACAACAAGGCAGAATGGAGTCTCTGCACGAACAGCCTCTTGAATATATGCCCCCGCTCGAATAACGGCATCCTCGTTTGCATCACGGTCTTTCGCAAGATCACCAAGGTCCTCAAAAGGGTAGGCATCTCGAGGGCCAATATGCTTTTTTCCAAGTAAACCGACGTGATAACCAAGTGGCTTTAAATAATGCGGCAAACTTTTTGTTCCGGCAACAGATTTCGAATGATTTGGCATAGCTCCGGTGCGCCAGGCACATTGACCACTGAAAAATTCCTGTCGAAATGGTGCACACATTGCAACATTGGCATAGACACAATCGAGCCGCACACCATCGCGAGCAAGTTGGTTGAGATGTGGTGTATGAGCCTGTCCGCCCCATGGCCCAAGCGAACTCTTGTCAATATCATCACCTAGTAGAATCAAGATGTTTGGCTGGTCCGCAGCATTTACCGTCGTGAGCAGACCGCTCAACAGTGAGACATATGTGACCGAGCACAAAAAAGACAAGTAAGACTTCATGGGGCGTACTTTCAATTTCCGAGTGGCATGACTTCTACTTTTCGAATGTTTACAACGCTGCCAGGATCATGTTGCTGAAAGGCAAAATGCCCTTCAGTGAAGGCTTTTGAAAAGTCAAGATATTCATAAAGTTCATCACCGTTCACTATTACCTTGATTCGTGTGAGTTCCCGACGACGCCACTGATCGTCCCGAACTTCTAACTCGTACGTAAACCACTCATTTGGTTTCACAAGATCTTTGTAGACGTGTAATAATCCATAGAGAGATCCTGTACGAATTGGATCCTTATGCGTACTATCAATCTGAGCCTCATAGCCGTCTGTGAATGTAGGTTTTCGTGACGCTCGAAAATAAAGTCCTGAATTGCCACCATCATTAATACGAACTTCCGTTCGGTAGCGGAAATTTTTGAACGGCCCTTTGGTACAGACAAGCATTGAAGGTGTTCCAGTACCAGTCAAAGCACCATCGATCACGTCCCATTTACTTTCTTCACTACCAACCTTTTCCCAGCCGTTGAGAGTTTCTCCGTCGAAAAGCGTAATCCATTTGCCCTCTTCAGCAGCCGTAACGCCAGTGCTCATGATGAAACTGACCACATAAAAAAATATCGCATAACTGGTTCGTGTCAGAAGTATCGACATAGGTATAACTTTCAAAGGAGTAGCTGGTATCTGAAGAGTCTTCATATTTATAACAACCTGTTATTCCTCAGATGTTGTAATGAAGGGTTCACTTACGCATTTTAAATCATGAGATAGTGTGACAGCAGAGGATGCCATCTTCCAGTTAGGACTTGTCTCATGGCCCTATGAAGTCTTTTCTATACCGCATTTCTTAAAGAACGTTCTGGGATTTTAGGTACAAAGAACATCTCATTCATTTTTTGGTACGAAATTGACAGCATCCAGAATGACGTAGCCATCTGTGTTGTGGTTCGAGAAGTCGACAACACCACGTTCACCAAATTCAAAACTACCAACGGAAACAAAAAGCCCGTTTACATCAGGGGCTTCTGTTTGATTCACAAAGGTAGTTGTATGACCACCACGATGATGAATCGTAATGGGAACGTTGGTTGCACGATTCGGGTGTGCAGAATAGGAAATTTGAACATCATAGTTGCCGGGTTTCAGTGACGTCTCAAAGGTGGCTGTTTTCTCCCCTTTTCCAGTATTGTCATCGTGTTGGTAACCGCGATGAATGTAATGGCCAACTGTCTTTGAGTGAGTCCATTTGCCAATTTGAACAGAGTCTTCATCATCGACTACGAAACCCTCGAGATGATTTGCTGAAATAGCGTGTCTCGTTTGTTGGTGTTGATCATAGGCAAGAACTTGTCCATCAGCCACAAGGCGTTTCGCAAGGGTCTCGTAGGCAATATCTTGAACCGCCTGATTGTTGCGGAGAGCCTGTGCAGCAGCAGTTGTCGCGCTCTGGCCAAGAATCATAAATACTGGCTCCATACGAATAGACCCATACGCGATATGGGAACTTGAAACAGCACAAACAACAAGAAGATTTGTACATTCTTTTTTCTGGGGTGTCATTGCTCCATAGTCAATCGGATACGGAGCACCAGGATTCACTTGAACATCACCCTCGTTATGTACAAAGCCGTTGTCATCCACATATCTTTGAACATGGTGTGAGTCCATGTTGTACGACCCCATCCCAATTGGCCGCGTTGTTGGGATATTTTGGCGGAGGTGATTTTCTGTCACAACAAAGTCACCAATCATTCTGCGAGCTTCACGCACATAAATTTGATGAGGCCAATGGTCGTTGTCAGTGAATTCGTCCTTCGCAAATCCCCACTTGCTGTACCATTTTCGAACATCAGACGGAACACGCGGATCATTTGATAGAAAGTAACAGTAGCCCTGTTGATAGGTGCGATGCTCGGTAATGATTTCTTGCCGTCGTTGATACGTTGCATCTGGATAGTCGTAATTCATTCCGATGTTATCGGTCGAAAATGATCCATGATTATTCGTATCTGTTTTGAGATTTGGGAGCATGTCAAACTTTCCTGTAATGTGCCGTGAGCCAGCAAGTAGTTCGCGTAACAGAAGTTCATATTGCGATGGGTCATAGTTTTTTGGTTTAGAGAATGAAACACGATTTTCTTTGACTCGTGTGAGGCACATTCGGAAGTTGTATGCTTGTACACGATGATCGCCCTGCCCTTGAATCCCAGGGTCTTCAGGCTGAATTCTTGGGAGAAGCCCGCTTCTAGAATCACCAGCTTGTTGATAAGCATTCACTTTATTGACGAACTGGTGTGACTTTGCATTGACAACTTGCACACCGTTTAATGTCTCGCCATAGATATTATTTCCTTCTCGACCAACCGTGTAACTCACTCCAGCAGCAGCCATGAGATCACCCTCGTAGGTTGCATCGATAAACATTTTTCCTTCGTAGACTTTTCCAGACTTCATTCGTATCGAGACTATTCTTCGATTCTTCTTTGTGACTCCTTTTTCAGAACGATCAAGCCATTGATTACGGTCGATGGGAATCATGTGATCGTGAACGAGATCTTCGAATATCTGCTCAGCAACATGTGGCTCGAATACCCACATTGCTCGACCATGTCCATCTCTTGTTTGTGTCCCTTGCCCACGCTTTCCATACGATGTGCGAGTTTGCCATGTCCATGTTTCTGGCTTGTCGTAATAGGCATATACGCGTTTATAGAATTCAAGAGATATACCCCCAATAACTTCTTTATTACCACTATCGGTCCAACCAAGACCCCCAGCAGATAATCCACCAAGATGGGCATCTGGTCCTGTGACGATGACGTCTAACCCCATTCGCTGTGCTTGAACTGCCGCGGCCACACCGGCACTGGTTGGGCCATAAATCACCAGATCATAAAGTTTCTTTTCGGCACCAAAGTTTTCGGTAGCGATAAAGGTGAAGCTGAATCCAGTGCAAAGTACGAGAATGAATCTGAAACGTTGTGTGAGAAAATATCTGTAATTCATGCCAACGTTCATAATACTTTTGGCTCAGGGTTAGGAGTCATCTGTTTGAGGTCTTTTCATGAATTTTGAGGAGTTCACGCATTTGCCTGCAGTACTTTTAGGCCCTCATGTTATGGTTGACTCACTCCATTGCGTGATCATGGAAATCGATCATCCGGTATGATAGCTGAGAAGAAGCTTTATGTTTGATCTGTATTTTTATTCTTCAGGAAAGATCAGTGGAGAATCGCTCTGAAAACGTTTTTGAAGTCTGTGATTTACGAACTTATTTTCGTACTGACGATGGGCTTGTGAAGGCAGTGGATGGCGTCAGTTTTACTGTGAAGCGTGGGGAGACGCTCGGCATTGTTGGTGAGAGTGGTTCTGGAAAGAGTGTCACTTGTCTTTCTGCAATGCGACTCGTTCCAAAGCCACCAGCTTTTCATCCAACAGGTGCGGTTTATTTCGGTGATACAAATCTCTTGAGCCTTACAGAGCCTGAAATTCAAAAACTTCGTGGTGAACGGTTGGCCATGATTTTTCAGGATCCACTTACCTCATTGAACCCATATCTGACTGTAGCACGGCAATTGACTGAAGTTCTGGAAGTACATCAGGATGCAAGACCGGCTGCTGCACGTCGAACATCAATTGAGATGCTGGAACGCGTTGGTATTCCAGATGCTGCTTCCCGCATTGATCAACACCCACATCAATTTTCTGGTGGTATGCGTCAGCGAGTCATGATTGCCATGGCGCTGTTATGTGGTCCGGAATTACTTTTTGCTGATGAGCCTACGACTGCTTTGGACGTCACAATTCAAGCACAGATTTTGGAACTTATAAAAAATCTTCAAAAGGCAATTGGGACAGCTGTTGTTCTTGTAACACATGATCTCGGTGTAGTCGCTGGTCTCACAGATCGCGTAGCAGTTATGTATGCCGGAAGGATCGTTGAGGAAGGAACAACTGCAGAGGTTTTTGCGAATCCACAACATCCTTACACTCGCGGTCTTCTCGAGAGTATGCCACGCATAGATACACCGATTCAAAAATCACTATATGCCATCCCCGGTTTACCACCTGATTTAGGAAATCTTCCAGCAGGGTGTCCATTTCATCCTCGTTGTGCCTTTGCAACAATTCAGTGTCAGAATATTTATCCTGAAACGAAAGTAATTTCATCGACTCACCAAGCAACCTGTTGGGAGATAGAAGGAACAAAATGAATACAATGGGAAAGGAAAAAATTGAGAAAAACTTTTTAGATGTTTCGGATCTGGCAGTGCAGTTTTATGTTCCGAAGCGCGGTGGCTTTTTCCGTCAAGAAAGGGCAGAGTTAAAGGCTGTTGATGGCGTGAGTTTTTCAATGTCTCGTGGGGAAACACTGGGACTTGTTGGTGAGAGCGGCTGTGGGAAATCAACAACCGGTCGGGCAGTGCTCCAACTACTACGGCCAAGTCGCGGCTGTGTTATTTTTGATGAAGAACCAATACATGAATTTTGGAAAAAAAAAGGTCAGAAGTGGATATGGGATCAACGTCTACGAGATCTACGTCGTCGAATGCAGATGATTTTTCAAGATCCATTTGCATCACTCAACCCTAGAATGACAGTCGAATCTATTTTGGCAGAGCCACTACGAAACTTTGATGTAACTCAAGGGGTTGAACGACGAGAAAAAATTCAGCAACTACTTATGACTGTCGGGATGGATCCACGGTGTATGCGTCGATATCCTCACGAGTTCTCCGGTGGACAAAGACAAAGAATTGGCATTGCCCGGGCACTTGCACTTGGGCCGGAATTTATTGTTGCTGATGAGCCAATTAGCGCCCTGGATGTTTCTATTCAAGCACAGATTATGAATTTATTATCGGAGCTGCGTGATAATCTCGGTCTGACACTTCTTTTCATTGCTCATGATCTTGCTGCTATTCGTCATGTAAGCGATCGTATTGCAGTCATGTATCTCGGACGTATTGTTGAATTAGCCAGTGCGCAAACGATTGTTGATCGTCCCCAGCATCCGTATACACAAGCGTTGTTATCAGCGGTGCCTGTACCCGATCCAAGGCAAGAGCGGTTGAGACAACGGACGGTCTTGTCAGGAGAGATGCCAAGTCCGATCAATCCACCAGCAGGTTGTCCTTTTCATACTCGTTGTCCTTTATGTGAAGAGCGTTGTCGTAGTGAACTTCCAGTGATGCGAACCATTGAAACTGGCCATCAGGTTGCTTGCCATGTGGTGAACTAGAAGCTCGGCAACACATTCTTTTTATGCTTGAACTTGGGATTTAGATACGACAAACTGCCTGAGAGATATTATTCATGCACTGAAAGAGGTTTCATGATGAGCCATTTTTTATTCCACTATTTCTGTCCGCCAAAGAATCAACAGTGGAAGAAGATGCTTTTCAATATTATTTTTGTTTCCATTGGTATTTGTGGCTCGTTGATATGTCACCCACGTCTTGTCATAGCGAAGGATCTTTCTCAAGATGACCAGGAAGCACAGAAAGAAAAACTTCAGCCTCTTCAGAATTTTATTGGAGGCTGGAAAGGGGTAGCGATGCAGAAGTTGGGTGGTCAAGACCGTTGGTCTGCAGAAGCTGAATGGGCCTGGTCGTTTGACGATGGTATTCCAGCAATTGTCTTTGAGTTATCACCTGGTCGTTTTTTCACACGAGGTCAAATTACTCCGGGGGTACAGAAGAATACATTTATTCTGAGGGCACACCACACAGAATCAGATGGGATCGAAACGTATTCAGGTTTGATGGATGAAAACAAGCAACTCGAGTTCACAAATCAGGTTATTCAAAGTAGCTGTCCAGCAAGAATTTTGATAAAGACTCTGGCTGATCATAAGCGTCTCGTGATTACACTGCAGTACGGATCAAATGAAAAACGCCTGCAGCAAGGAGCAACACTGGGATACACCCGAAAAGGAACAGTGTTCGCAACACGTTCACGTCCGCTTCACGAATGTGTCGTGACTGGAGGTGAGGGGAATCAGCAGGTGTCCTACAACGGTGAAACATATTGGGTGTGTTGTAAGGGATGCCTCAGTATGTTCGAAGCAAATCCCGAAAAAGTGATTGCAGCGTATGAATCTCGCAAGGCAAAAGAACAAGAAAATGAATAGGTTGAGTGATCGACGTCTTTCTAAATTTTGTACGAAATACAAAGAATGTATTCACGATGATATTGTGGACATGTCTGTTCGAGAATCGATGAGTATTGTGACTGGTCCGTCATTGATAAGAGAGACCTGCATGTCAGCAGCAAATGTACCGTGGGCAGGCGCATGCCCAGTAACATGTTCTAGCTGCTCAAGAAGCTCCTCATAGCGTGCTATTGCTTCATCTGGCTTGGCAGCTTGAAAAAAGCTTGGTCGATTACCTTTTCGAATATCTGCAAAAAGTGTGAATTGACTGATGACAAGCAGGCTTCCTTGAATCTCTTGGATGTTTTTGTTCATTCTGTCCTGTTCATCAGCAAAAACTCTCAAATGAGCTACTTTGCCAGCAAGCCATTTTGTGTCTGCTGATGTGTCACCTGTTTCAACACCTAAGAAAACAAGCAATCCTCTGTCGATGGAAGCCGTTTCTTTGTGATCTATTGTGACACTTGCTTGTGAGACTCTTTGAATTAATGCTCGCATAGGAAATGTTCCTCTTGGTACCCTATGTTTAGTTCACTCTCTTGACTATGAAAAGAGTGAACGGAACCAAGTTTGATCAAGGAAAAGTCGTGTCAATCACATTATCTCATAATGTTATCGGAGAAGGCCAGACAATTGTGATTTTACATGGTCTTTTTGGTTCTAAAAGAAATTGGTCATCCATTGCAAAGCAATTATCAGATACATATCGAGTCCTCACAGTTGATCTTCGCAATCATGGCGAAAGTCCATGGAGTGACGTTCATGACTACTCATCTATGGCTGAAGATGTTGCCACTCTTATTGAGAATGAGTGTTCGAAACCACCCATTGTTCTTGGTCACAGTATGGGTGGAAAAGTGGCAATGTATCTTTCGATTATGAGGCCCCAGCTCGTCGCTCAACTGATTGTTGTTGATATTCCACCAGCACGCTCCACTGGTACGCCAATTGACTACGTTCGCGCAATGCAAGCAATACCACTGACAACGCTTGCTCATCGCCGTGATGTTGGAGAATTACTTCGTGAAACCATTCCCGATGAAAGGGTTCGAGGATTTTTAGTAACGAATATTATTACGCGACCGGAGGGTCTGGCATGGGCTGTGAATCTTGATGTGATTGAAAAGAATTTTGAGACAATTCTCGACTGGCCAGACTTGATAACGACCCAGCATTTTTCCCAACAAACTCTTTTTCTAGTCGGTGAAAATTCAACTTTTGTTGGTCCTGAGCATGAGACAGTGATTCAACAATTCTTTCCAGCTTCATCTAGACAAGTCATTAAAAACGCCGGACACTGGGTTCATGTCGAGAACACATCGGCGTTTCTGAAAGCGGTACGAGTCTTTTTAGAAACCGAGCCTTGTCACTGAGCCATTTTTAAAAGGGACAGGAAGACTGCCACCCAACGCTTTCTCCAGTCTTAGGATGTGAAAACTGTATCGCCTGAGCATGAAGCAAAAGACGGCCAGCAGGATTTTGAGTAGAGGCATCCGCATACAATGGATCACCAAGAATTGGATGTCCTAATGATGCAAGATGAACCCGTATTTGATGTGACCGGCCGGTTATTGGTTCAATTTTGAGTCGAGAATAGCCCTCACGCGTTTCAAGAAGATGCCATAAGGTCTGTGAGAAGCGTCCGCTTTCATGATCAACTTTGTAGCGTGGTGGCCGATTGCGATCTCTACCGATTGGTAAGGTTATACATCCTTCTTTTTCTGAGGGCGTTCCTTCCACAATACATTCATAAACCTTGTGTACGTTGCGCTGTTCAAATTGAAGACTGATGTTCCGCTGAGAGTCTTTATTGAGTGCCATGATCATGAGCCCTGATGTGTCTCGGTCAAGCCGATGCACAACAAGTGCTGTTGAAAATAACGTTTGTATACGACTTGAAAGGCAGTCCTGTAAATCTGGGCCACGCCCTGGTACAGAGAGAAGTCCTGATGGTTTGTCGAGCACAATAAGACTTTCATCCTGATAGTGAATCGGAATATGATTTACACTACTCATTATTGAAAGCTAGTGACCGTTGATGAATAGACTTTGGAAAACGTCCGGTACAGTGTGGAGGTTTTTTTCATTGCAGCTGTAGCGGATTAATACCAGACTCCTGCACGGATAAGAAATGTATCGTCTGGATGATAGTCCGCAGTATCAGTCACATAATATTCCACGAGTCGACCAGTCACCCAGCCGGTTTCAATACGCCAGCTCACACCAAGATCTGC
>ERZ1048872.1239-NODE-1239-length-22162-cov-7.825304_pt1 | contig 22162 bp, 18 predicted proteins | sample MGYA00383100_ERZ1048872 | MGnify/ENA primary metagenome ERZ1048872 (study PRJEB29581, sample SAMEA5548370) | metagenome | biome: marine; feature: coastal; material: water | depth 50 m | study: Short-term variability in the microbial, nano- and picoplankton...
CGGTAAATGGATGGAAATGAATCGGTTCATTTCCGGATACAGGATGATGTGTCTTTCATCAACACCCGGATCCCCCTCTTTGCTTGCATCCAGAAAGAAGAACGAACAGGACCAATACGAGATGAGTAATAGACTGCCGTGTATTCATCATGACATCAAGATAAATACGACTGGGGAAACGCCGGGTGCAATTCAAAATACCTTACCCGGCATTATCCTTATTAAAATACGCTGAATGAATATAAGCCTTATTTATTAATGAATAAATACGGATTTACCTTCATAATACAATATATACCATGCTCACATTGCAACATTTTTGGTGTTTACCCGTAGTGGGGGAGGTATTTGAGGAGGACGCACCATGGATTCTATTTATCTCACCTCGCTATTAGTTGGCGGGTTTTTTGTATTGCTCTCCATATTCGGAGGCGGCGAATCGGATCACGATGCCGATCATGATTTTGACCATGATATAGACGTTGATGCTGATCATGATTTCGACAGCGATTTCTCTGTAGATCTAGATGGCAGCCCCGATTTTGTTGACTTACTCAGCCTAAGAGCTCTCTTTTTATTTGCCGCGTTTTTTGGACTTACCGGAGTCACGCTGCAATGGTTTGGCACCGCCGAGCCGTTGACCGGACTCCTTGCAGGAGGAACGGGTCTTTTAGTGGGGCTCGGAGGAAATTTTATCATCAAGAAATTTGCCTACGAACAAGTCTCCAGTCAGGTAACTGAGAAGGAACTGAATGGAAAAACGGCAACGGTCCTCCTACCCATGGCTGGCCAGCAGAAGGGAAAAATCCTTCTTACAGCCGGCGGAAAACGAATGGAACTCACCGCCCGATTGTTTGAGGGCGGAGGTAGCGAAATACTAGACCAAGGAGCAGAAGTCGTCGTAGTCCGAATGAAGGGGCGTATTGCCGAAGTACTTCGACCGGACTAAATCGTAACACCTGCTCATTGCACCTATTATTCAGAGCACTCTCTGCAATATGAAACGGTGTTATCTCATTATAAACTGATCAATCCACCTACACTTATCGAGGAGCACTATGGAATTTCTAGCCATCCCCGTAATTATTATCGTGGGATTTCTGGCGGTACTCGGAATCATCCGAGCTAACCTAAAAATCTGTCAACCGAACGAAGTCCTCATCTTCTCTGGGAGAAAGCGTCAGCTCTCTGATGGTGCAAAAGTAGGATACAGAGTCGTCCAAGGAGGTCGAGGGTTCCGCATTCCGATTATTGAACAAGTTGATCGTCTTCAACTGAATACAATACCGATCGACCTTACGGTATCGAATGCCTATTCAAAAGGAGGAATTCCCCTGATGGTTCGGGCTATCGCGAACGTTAAGATTTCTTCGGGCGAACACGAACTAAATAATGCCGTTGAGCGCCTGCTTGGAAAAGAACTGATTGAGATCCAAACCATTGCTAAAGAAACGCTGGAAGGAAATCTGCGTGGGGTCGTTGCTTCGTTGACTCCTGAAGAAGTCAATGAAGACAGACTCAAATTTGCTCGCGAGTTGCTTGACGAAGCAGACAATGACTTATCAGCCCTAGGCCTTCAGCTCGATACGCTGAAAATCCAAAGTGTTGAGGACGACCGTGGCTATTTGGATGCCATCGGACGGCAGAGTACTGCTAATATCATTGCTGCCGCAGAAGTAGTGGAAGCGCAGAAGCGTGAACAAGCCAGACTGGCTGAAGCAGGAGCTGATCTCGAAATTACCAGAGCCGAAAATGAAGTTCGCATTTTAAGAGCCCAGTTGTCTGCTACGGCGAGTGCTGAAGAAGCAAAAATTGAAGTAGCCGCCCGAGTTGCAGAGGCTATTGCTGAACAGGAGTTAGCGGAGCAGGAAATATTGCTTGCTGAAAAGAGGCAGCGTGCGGAAGTAGTAGTTTCTGCTGAAGCAGAGCGTCGAGCTAAGGAAGAGATTGCGAAAGGAAATGCGGCCCGCATTTTTGAAGATGGTCAAGCTGAGGTTAACGTGATTGCACGAAAACTCGAACTTTGGAAGGAAGCTGGTTCCGACGCTGAACGCTTATTCCTTATCCAGATGCTTCCGGACATTCTGAAAGAGGTAATCAAAACGGTAGATAATCTTAAAATTGATAAGCTGACCGTTGTAGACAGTGGACAAGGTGGTCCAGGTAATGGAGTACCCGCTGTCTTTAGTCAGATTGCAGGTTCTACCCCGGCTTTACTTGAAAGCCTGAAAGCATCCACAGGGATAGATATTGCTGGTATGCTGAGCAAGGCTTCGGCCGAGTCTCAAGCCGATTCGTCGTCTGTCTCAGACAGCGAATAAGCCAAGCCGTAAAAACAACTTAAATCATCCTAGATGAAGCTTAGTGCGGGCGATCCCAAAAGGGATCGCCCGCACTCTTTTATTCGAACTCATTTTGCACGATTTTAAGGGTCATCCAACCCCCTCGCTATGCCTCCCTATCGATTTGTCCAAATACTACTTTGGGGCTTTCTCGCTACCCTTGTCACACAGGCATCGGCACAAATTTTATCCGATCGGTTTTTTATCGAGGCACGATTTCAAACAACGGCCTATATCGGCGAGCGCCAAGTAGCGAATGCCAGTGGACTGGATCGCCTATTTTCCAGTTTGGGTTTTGGCCCAGCATTCAGCTTGGGATACACCCTAAATAGTGATTGGAATGTAGTTGGAGAGTGGTCCACCAGTGGATATCCCGGCATCATCACCAATGAGGTGAATCTACCGGTTATTTTTTCTAAAGACTCCAGAAACCAGCGGACGTCCCTACTTGCAGAAATTCGATATGGATTTCAGTCCATCCTTTTCTTCAAACCGTTCTTATCCAGTGGACTGGGAGTCGCTTTCGGCCAAATCAACAAAGAGCGCAGAAAAGGATGGGGACCACTTCTAGGCTTTGGTCTTGATGTATCCGCTTTGGGATTGGATTGGTTTGGCTATTTAAGACAGCACTATGTCTATCCCGATAACGCGCTCGACTTGGCAGGTACCGGCACCCAATTTGACGTACTAACCAGTGCGAGCGCCGGGTTGAGATACACGTTTAAAAAGAAGATTCCCGGATTGGGGAATATCGTTGCCTCTGGTCCAAGCACGATTCGTCGAGGCTCGGAAGCCGTATTTACCGTCAGTACTGACCTGGATCCACTGGAGTACACCGCAACATGGGAAATGGGGGACGGTTCTCAAAAAACGGGACAATCCATCCGGCATGCATATACCAAACCGGGAACCTACCAAGTAAAAGCACTGGTTTCAAATGCCAAGGAGTCTTCTACGGCGAACCTCCGCGTTGTAGTAGAGCAAACCTACGCTCCGGTGACCATTATTTCGGTATCTAACGTCCCTACCTCCCCCCGTGTTAAAGAGAGCGTTTCATTGACCCCAGTTATCCGCGGTAATGATTTTACGTGCACCTGGACGTTTGGCGATGGAGGGGCATCCGATGAATGCGAAACGTCTCACTCCTACAGCCAACCAGGCGGCTTCAGAATTACGCTCAGCGTTTCGAATCCAGAACATTCTGCTCAGTTCAGTCAGTCTATTTTGATACAAAGCGATGTATGTGCCGACCTCCCTCCACTTTCTACCGTCTACTTTAAGCGTAATTCGGCAGAGCTCACTCTGGAAATGAGGCAGCTACTTCGGAGTAACATGACGGCCTCCAGCGCCTGTACGGATCGCATGATAGAGGTATATGGCGCCGCCATAGACAATGAGCGCAATGCCGAAGAGTTAGCTTCAGAACGGACAGCTAGTGTTATTCAATACTACCTCAATCTAGGCATCTCTTCGAGCAGAGTACGATCAGGTATTCCCAAAGTGCTGATTGAATCCGAATTGGAGCAGCTCCCTTGGACCAGCAGGAATGTCACTTCCTTGCTCATTAATCCTGATCTTTAAGCTGCAGAGGGTCGTTGACCTGCGCCCAGCGCCTTTTCGAACATCTCTACCCAGTCCGTCGCGACACACAGTCTCATTCTGTCCAATCGCACCCGACTTGTTTTAAAGCTATCCCCAAACGCCAACCGGTCTTGGTTTCCGGCAAATATAGCATTGCTCGTTGCAGCTCGGCCAGCAGACATACGGCCGAAGTTGGAAAACCAAGTGGGTAGTTCACACATTAATGCATAAACGGTATCGTGTAGCGCCTCCACCGATTGATCGCTGTGCAACCGATACAATGAGTCAAATCCACCATAGACGAGAATCAAGGCGTCGCTTAAGTCAGACTTGAGTCTGTATCTAGGTGTTTCGCAAATTGCGATCCGCCTATTTCCTTTCTGAATAACAACGCCAACCTCTAATTCGCCTTCCGGTGTGGCCACCCAAACATTTCGTTCAATTTGAACGGTGTCAGACAGTACCTCACGAAGCCTCGAGGCCAAGACAGACGAGACCGATAACGAGCGTAATCGATTCGGGCGAGGGGCAATAGGTGTGCGGTCCGTTGCACGTGTTTTGAGCCATTCTACGGTCGGGTATGCGGATACTTGAATCATGTCGGTCAGTGTTTGGGCCAGCGATTTCGTTGCTGGTTCAAACATACATAGAGGGGTGTGACATCTTTTTGTCACACCCCTCTACAAAAACTAAAAACACCCCTCTAATTACCTATTTAGGCCGGTTCCAGCCTTGCATCGAGTGAAACCCACGAGGCTTCAGTAGCGGTGTACTCCAAAAAACGCTCCGGAATGAAGGGCAAATTTGCCTTTTCACCCATTTTCGTTTCGGACGTATCTACTTTAGCCGCTTCATCTGCGTCTTGAGCAAATACACCAGCTGGAAGTACAATAAGGGCGAAAACAAACAGAATTCGGCGGATCATAACGATTTTGATGTCGTGACGAGGTCCATCTTAGGCACCGATCTAATCCACTTCAACCGTACTACAAGGGTAGTCGCTTAATTATCAGTTGAGTGGCCGTCCGAATCGAAAAGATATGCCACCATCAGATCCAGTTGCGACTTCAGCCCTGACGCGCATTCCAAACGGATAACTTATACCGATCCCGATCTCGTGGAATCGTCCACCGAACTTGCCGATTTCTCGAACCCTAGACGAAAACGCGTGTCCCCCAAATACATACAGACCCATTCCGCTATCGGCCAAGGACCAAAGTCCGAGTTGCTCGAACAAGGCGGTCGTGAAATCATGAGCCCAAAAAATACCACCGATTTTATCGGCTACAAACCGCGAACTCCGTAGTGTTCTAAAGCCGGTAAAATCTGAAAAAGGACCTGCTGATCCGCTCAAAGTAAACTGTCGCTGAACGGGCAAATCACCCGAAGCGGTTCCACCCATTGCTGTGATTCGTAACCAGTTAGGACGCCCTCTACGTCGGTAAAACGTTTCGAATTTAATCGTTCCCCGGGCCTCATATCGATGAAAGTCCCAGTCCGAATCAAAGTAGGAACCGGGGGAGCGTTCGTATGAAAAATCCAATGCAAGCCGCTCACGATCACCAATCCGACCAACAAATTCGACCGATCTCAGGTCACCAGGATTAATAGATGGATTCTCCCGTTGCTCGTTACGAAACATCCAACCCTTAAATTCGGTCAACTTTTCGAGTGACTCATGCATTTCCGTGTGCGCCTTAGCTGACAACACGATCGGGGCGTTAGGAATGACCAGATCAATATTAAAAGACACGGCTCTACGGCTGTAATAATCATACAGGTCGTTGTACCCGAGGTAGGTCATGAATCCGGGGACGAAACGCCCTAGAGCATCCGGTCGGGCGACCACAGACGTGGCATCCTGGGACTGCAAACCAGCATACCCAGAAACTCCTCCTACTTGCCATGGGATATTAAGCTCGGCCCTGTGCGAAATCCGTTTACGATTCCAAGAGAAACCAGCCGAAGTCCTCCACTGCAACGCTGCGTCTGGCTGCGAGACGTAGTTAATGCCCGGATGCCATCCATCCACCCGATTGTACCAAAACCAATCTCCTCCAGTCAAGCGCCGAACGAGTCCCAATTGAGTAGCGGCTTGTTCAGGATCTTGGTCTTCAGAGACCTGAACAGCTGCATAATCACTCAGCAAACCAACAGGACGAAACGCGCGATCTATGGTCATGGAAGGATCCATGGTAGCAAGCGATACCGTCTCTTTTGGCGTCATAGGAATGAAAGACGGGTTTCTGGCAAACAGTTCATCACGCCTGTCTGCCAAAGGATGCCAGAGAATAGCAGGTCCCGGAACTGAGAGAGAATCCGGAACTGGAGGATTCACCACGTGAAGCGATAAGCCTGATATCTGCTCGTACCGGGCTGAGGGATAATTCACACCTGTTCGTCCGAACGCTACTACACCCGAAGCAAATAGGTCTACCGGTAACCATAGGCTATCTCCAAAAGAAGAAAAGCGTTGCTCCAGATACACATCGTGCTGCTGCACGGGTGGCAAAACAACGGTCCCGGGATGAGGACGGGCACTTACTTCCAAAACAGCAAACACCGAGTCCAAAACAGCTAAATGCCCTGAAAACGTGGGCCTAGTGGCACTTTTCGGTACGAAATAGATGTCAAAAACTACCTGACCATCTAAATCCCGGCGCTCTCCAAGAGAATATCGATACATATTCAACGCATCGGGATGCAGCGGACCAGCATATCGCGATCCCAGAATGTCGATATCATCATCGTAGAAATTGGGCACATTATGAGGCGACGCAAACAGAAATCTGCCACTGCGGGCCGGCCGCGAGCGGTCGGCCCGCACTAATTCTCGTGTTCTAGAATTAGGAGTCCACCAAGATGCCCGAACACTTTCGTTCATCTGTACCAAATCCATCTCGGAATACAGCATAAATCGGGTATAGGTATCCGCATAAGTCGATTTGAGATGCTTTCGCATGGACTCTTTGGCCAGCAACACCTGCCGCATGATGTTTTCAGCTGGGTTTTCATCGGTTACAAAGACCTCATCCAATGAAATAGAAGAGGCCTTCATCTCAATCAAAAGGGGCCCTCGGGGCTGCTCTTCAATGCGAATGCGCTCACTCCTGAATCCGATATACCGTACAACCAGATCCACCGGCAATGCTGGAACGACCAGTAAGAATTGCCCATCGCCATTTGTAACCGTACCACGGGTGGAGCCTTCTTGCTGAACCGTGGCCGATGGTAGTGGGTAGCCGTCCGATTCAATAACCACCCTCCCGGATATGCGCACCTGTGCTTCAGCAAACCCTGCTGGCAAAAGGAGGAGCATACAGATGAGAAGTGGTAAAGAGACGCGGTTCATTTCATAGCCGTGTTGAATAGATTGTAAAATAGTGGGACAGACAAGTAGTTTCACTAAAGAATCAACCTGTCCACAGAACGGTAATAGATCTCAAGTATTGCCAACTTAACCGCACGAGTCCAAAATTCAGGTCTCAGGCGAATACTTCGACATAAGAACGGCTTAAGCTGCAACGAATCTGAAATGTATCACTTCATTGGAAAAACCGTCCGAGTTCATCTTTACAGCCGTGAAGGCATTGCTGTAGGCAGTATAACCGGTCGTGTAGCAGACATCGCTGAAGGGGTAGAAGTGTCGGAAGGCATGAAAAAAGATCTTGTCTTTGTGGTCGATATCGATTCGGGCGATCCTGAACAACCGTACAAGAATAGCGCGGGCATGGAGGGCGAATCATGGTTTGCCGTTCAGGACATTGAAATTGTTGAGGACGATGCGCCTCGTTTATTCAGCAATTAGATTCTCAATGTTGGTTTGCCCATTTTTACATGTATCCATTCTTTTTACATTGAAGCATGGCAAACACACGTTACGCATCATCTCTCCATATTCTGGTAGCCATCGCCGCGGCGGGTGAAGAACTACTGACATCTGGCGAGCTGGCACGCCAGCTAGATACCAACCCTGTCGTCGTCCGACGGCTCATCGGACCCTTCAAAAAAGCCGGTTTGATTCATGCATCCCGGGGAGCGGGAGGTGGCATTAAGTTGGCCATGGACGCGTCAGAGATTACGCTCGGGCAAATTGCCGATATCATGGACGAAGATCTGGGCTTCCATCCACATACTATTTCTGAAAATCTGGGCGAGTTCGAATTCCTTCCTCACTCCATTCTTTCTGTAATTGAAGCGCAGCATAAAGAACTCCACACGGCTGCCATAACCCATATGGATGGGTTAACGTTAAAGGATCTAACCCAAGCGGCCACCATCCGAGCCGATCTGGCAGCACTTATTGCTGCCGGTGTGCCAGACGAAGAAATCCGGACTTCATATCGCATTGAATCAGGCCACCTGATTCCAAAGTCATGACACAGCGCCTTCTTCTTTTCTTAGCTGTCTTACTCACCTCCTGTTCACCTCGGCCAGAGATGAACGTTATTCTAGTCATTGTCGATGACTTGGGTTGGAAGGATCTCACGGTAACCGGCAGCGAGCTTTATCAAACTCCTCATATTGATGCCTTTGCGGAATCGGCTGTGCGTTTCGAGCGGTTTTATGCGGATTCACCCGTGTGCTCACCAACGAGAGCTGCACTAATGACGGGCAAACATCCAGCCCGACTAGATATCACGAACTGGATCGGAGGTGAGCAGAAGGGACAGTTAATTCAAGCGACCTACGAGCGGCACCTACCTTTAGAGGAAACGACCATTGCCGAACGCTTCAAAGAAGCGGGATATGCTACGGGGTTCATTGGAAAATGGCATCTTGGCGACGAAGGCTTTTACCCAGAAAACCAAGGGTTTGACGTCAATATCGGAGGCCATGGCGCCGGCCAACCCGCATCCTATTTCTGGCCCTACAAACGTGAAAATGGTTCTCCATGGGATGTCCCTGGTCTCGAAGAAGGAAATCAGGGAGAGTACCTCACCGATCGCCTGACGGATGAAGCACTCGATTTCATCGACTCGCATCCAACCGATCCGTTTTTTCTAGTGCTGTCACACTACTCCGTGCACACGCCCATTCAGGCTAAAGACTCAACGACGGCCCCTTACCTCGCCCTTTTAGCCGAATCACCACCGTGCGATCCCGAAGCTGCTGAAAATGATCCGGTATGGTCTATTACGCGTACCTGCCAGGGTAACGCTGCCTATGCCGCCATGGTCGAGAGTACCGATGACAGTATGGGACGATTAGTAAACCATTTAACAGAACAGGGACTCTCCGCCAATACCGCCATAGTATTCGTTTCTGATAACGGCGGTCTCAGTTCACTTAACCTCGGCAGAAAGCCCGGACCCACATCCAATAAGCCTCTCAGAGCCGGAAAAGGATATCTATACGAAGGGGGGATCCGCATTCCGTTTCTCGTTTCCAACCCGCGCTCCTCTTCTACGGGAGTACGCTCATTGAGAGCATCGACCATTGATGTAGTACCCACGCTGCTTGACTTAGCAGGACTTGAATCCGCTGCTTTAGATGGCCGAAGTCTCTTGGATGAGGCCGAATACGCAGGGACGCTTTCCTCTCGCCCCTTGTTTTTCCATTTCCCACATTACCATGGTTCCGGAAATCGACCATCAAGCGCCCTCATCGTAGGCGACTACAAACTCATTCAGTGGTTGGAGGATGATTCAACAGAGCTATACCACCTAAGCGACGATCCCGGCGAATTACACGATTTATCCGAGCTTGAGCCGCTGCGAACCGAGGATCTGTTGGAGCAGTTAAACACGTGGCGATCTCAAATCGACGCTAATATGCCCTACCCTAATCCGGATTGGTCTCGAGCAAACTAACGTGTTTTCAAAGGAGTCGGAGCGAGAGGAAAGCGAATCGAGAAACGCGTGAACCCCACTTCGCCGGGTGGATGAGACGAGATACTCAACGTACCACCGTGCCAGGCGGTTATTCGATCCACGAGGGCAAGTCCGAGACCATTTCCAGGTAACCCAAGATCTCTCACAGTATCCGAACGATAAAACAAATCCCGAATCATGTTCAAATCTGATTCTTTTATCCCAACACCTTCATCCTGAACCGTCAGCACCGCGTACTCAGACTCTAATGTTACCTCAACGACAACTGGCCCACTTTCGCCGTACTTGAGGGCGTTTTCAACTAGATTCCGAACCAATATCAGACACAATTCCTCATTGGCCATCACCCAAGCCGCCTCATCCATCTGGACTGAAATACAATTGGAAGAGGCTGAAAACTCCTCAAGGGCATCCGTCACAAGATCGGCTAAATGAACTTGACGACGCTCCATATGCACCATACTAGAGTCCAAACGAGACAATAAGAGCAGGGAGCGACTCATACGAGTTAAGCCGTCCACTTCATCGCCAATTACCTTCAATGTGCGTTGATACGAGTCAGCCGACCGGGGCTTGCGAAGGGCGACGTCTACATGCCCTTTTACAACTGTCAACGGAGTCTGGAGCTGATGGGAAGCATCGGCGGTGAAGCGTCTCATATCATTAAAAGACCCGTCCAATCGGTCTAATAAACGGTTGAAAGCGGAGGCCAGAAAAACACTCTCTCGATCTGCACCGACTAAATCAGGTACTCGACCATCCAGCTTTTCGGCCGATAGAGAGTCAGCCGTCCTAGCAATTCGATGTAAAGGAGCCAGCAGGCGGCCCGTCTGCAGATGTAATAAAAAGAGAAGACCCCCGAGCAAAACCAATAAAATACCCGCCGAAATCAAGCCAACTGATCGGACGGCCCCCTGGAGATCTGGCAAATACCGTGCTATTTGAACAAACCCCAACAACTGGCCTTCACGGCTCCGTAGCGAGTAAGAAGAGAAGTAGAGTAGTGCCGAACCTACAAAGCGACTCTCCAATTCCTGAAAAGGCGAATAGGAAATGAGTGGATCTGTAACCATCTGCCGTGGATACGCTCCTCGATTAAACAGATCAATATTCGGCGTAAAATAGATTTCTTGCCCTTCCGGATTCATGATCTGCACAAACAGCGGGTCAATCCGAGGCTCATTAAATAGATGATGGGGCTCGTTCCACGGATACGCATCAATGAGTAACTCTCCACCACTACGCACGACAAAACTAGATATCTCATCTGCCTCTGACCGCACGAAGCGCTCCGCATCCATACGTAAGTAGATCGTCGCGCCACCCCACACTACAGCTTCGACCAGCAAAAACGCCAATCCTACAACGATTCCCACGCGTAGGAGGAGTCGCTTACGAAATGAACTATGCTGAGTACCTCGTACCATCAACTCACACTCAGTTTATACCCAAACCCTCTGACCGACTCCAACCGAGCTGGACATCCAGCCTTCTCCAGTTTTTGTCGCAGATACCGAATATATACGTCGATGACATTCGTGCCCCGGTCAAACTGTTCACCCCATACTTCCTTTTGAATATTCTCCCTGGAAACCGCATGATCCTGCCTTGCAACGAGGTAGGCCAATAATTTGTATTCCTTTCTGGTCAGATCTACTTCCTTGCCTTTCCACATTATGGCCTGCTCTGAAGGCACAACCTGAAGCTCGCCATGCATCGCAGTCAAGGCGCCCGTGTCTGCGGGCCGGCGCCGTAACAAAGCATCTATTCGAGCCAGTAATTCCTCAAATGCGAAGGGCTTGGCCAAATAGTCATCAGCGCCGGCCCGCAGCCCGCGCACTCGATCTTCAACCGAATCCAACGCAGTCAGCATTAAAACTGGAATGCCTGGCCGGTGAATGCGTAATCCTGATGCCACTTCGACGCCATCCATTCGAGGAAGTCTTACATCAAGGAGAATCAGATCAAATGACCCTTCGAGAGCCGTCTCAAACCCAGTATCGCCCTCTGCAATCCAGGTTACAGAGTGGCCTTCCTCTTCCAATCCCTGCGAGACGAACGACGCCACCCGTTTTTCATCCTCTATGAGCAGAATTCGAGCCATTACCTGTTTTTCTTTCCAAGGTACTCCCATCCTGCCGAATGCGCATCCCTATTCCGGATTTCCACGCATTTCTAATCAATCTCTAATGTGCTTAAAGCGGTGGCTTGGTAGCATTCGACATACGCTACGGAAAGTACATAGTTATGAAAAACACCCTGTTCTTAATTCTCCTTTTTGTGTCGGCTTGCGCCACGGATCAGGAGCCCTCTGCATCCCAGCAACAGGATATTGCTCCCCCTCCATCTATCCAGCAATCGGATAAGGCGGGAGTCATCATCGAGTTGACTGAACGCCAAGTTCTTGAGCTGCAGATCAACACCGTTGAAGTGCTCCTCGAAAAGGCTGCTTTTGAAATCGCACTTCCCGGAGAAGTGCATCCGTCTCCAGAGCACTATGCAGAGGTAAGCGCGCCCATTTCCGGCCGAATCGTTCATATCGGAGCCCATGAAGGTGAATCGGTTCAAAAAGGGAGTGTATTGCTGCAATTAGAAAGTCTAAACTTTGCCAATCTTGTTGCAGGATACCTCGAAGCCCAAGCTGAGGCTACGTTTCAACAATCAGAACTGAGCCGGCTAACTCAGTTGGTTGACAAGGGAATTAGCCCCAGACGAGTCCTCGAGAAGGCTTCCTCTGAGCTAAGCAGAGCAGAAACCCGACTAAGTGCCTCTTTCGCGCGCCTCCGAGCTGTTGGGGTATCCGAAGAAACCATGGCGACATGGTCATCATCTTCCCGGGGCCGGCCGCTCCTGCCCGTCCTCGCCCCCCTATCAGGGATCATTGACAAACACATGATCGAAATGGGAACAGCCGTGGCAGAAAACAGCGCCTTGCTCACGCTAATTGACCCGTCTCAGGTCTTGGTAAAGGGATTTGCTTCACCGGAAGATGCTGGCTCACTCAATGCCGGCGATGAAGTCCTCATTCGCACGCGACAAGCGTCCAACGAGCAATTATCCGCCAGGATTTCCACGATCAACCCAGCCGTCGATGCAGACAACCGATCGGTCATTCTGAATATTCATGCCAAAACGGTAAATGGATGGCCACGACCTGGCGAATCCGTTCGCTTATCTATTCTCGCAGAGAGCAACCAACCCGTTCTGGCTGTACCGACATCAGCTATTCAATATGATGGTGAACGGGCAGTCGTGTTCGTTGCCTTGTCTTCCTCGCGTTTCGAACAGCGCGCCGTTACGGTACTACGAATGAACGAGGAAACGGCATTTATTGCCGAAGGACTGGAGAATGGAGAATCCGTCGCGGTGAATCAGGTATTCACATTGAAGGCTCTGAGTAGATTCGACATTTACGGAGAGTAACCCATGCTTGCAAAGATCATCACATTTAGTGTTCGGCAGAAGTTTGTTGCCCTCTCACTAACCCTACTGGTGGCTTTTGGCGGAGTGGCCGCACTCAAGAGTCTACCCATCAATTCGCTTCCAGATGTGACACCGGTTCAAGTGACCGTAATCACAAAAGCAGGTCGCTATTCTCCTTACGACGTGGAGCGACTGGTAAGCTTCCCCATCGAAACAGTGATGAACGGTCTTCCGGGAGTGAAGGAAGTGCGATCTATATCGCAATTTGGACTCTCTGCAGTAACCGTGGAGTTCGATGAGGACACTGATATCTACTTCGACCGGCAGATGGTCGCTCAACGCGTACAGAGCGTCATTGAATCGCTCCCTGACGGCGTATCAGCCCCTCAACTAGGTCCAATATCCACGGCTCTTGGGGAAATTTTCCAATACGTAGTTGAGGGAAAAGAGTACTCGTTAACAGAACTGCGTACGATTCAGGACTGGCTCATTGCACCCCAGCTGAAAACAGTGCGGGGGGTAACGGAAATCAATTCCTTCGGTGGCTTTGTGCACCAATATGAAGTGATTGTTCAACCTGGGCAGTTAAGATCTTACGGGATAGGTCTTGATGATGTAATGAATGCGATCGAGCGCAACAACAGCGTTTCCGGCGGAAATTATCTTGAGCACAACCGCGAGCAGTATATCATTCGCGGTTACGGCCTTATCCGGGATGAGACCGATATCGAAAATGTGGTCGTCGCAAAGCTAGATAGCCGGCCCGTCTTTATTCGTGATATAGCGCTTGTTCGTGCTGGAGAGCAATTGCGACAAGGAGCTGTGACCAAGGACGGACAGGGCGAAGTCGTGACGGGGATCGTTATGATGCTTCGGGGTGGAAATGGTAAAGAGGTCATTCAGGATGTTCAGGATCGAATTGCAGAAATTGAACCAGGACTGCCCGATGGCGTCACCATCGAAAAGTTTTACGACCAGTCCGATTTAGTATCCAGGACAACCTCAACCATTTCTATAAACCTCTTAGAGGGAGGGTTCTTTGTCATTGCCATCCTTCTCTTGATGCTAGGAGAAATCTCTGGGGCGCTTGTGGTTGCCTCCGTGATTCCGCTATCCATGCTGTTTGCCTTTATCGGAATGAGAGAGTTCGGTCTGGCCGCCAACTTGATGAGTCTTGGAGCTATTGACTTCGGGATGGTCGTGGACGGTTCTGTAGTAATGGTGGAAAATATGGTCCACCGATTACAGGAAAGAGATTCTAAAAAGGACATTCAAGAAGTGATCATAGAGAGCTCAAAGGAAGTGGCCCGTCCCATTTTTTTCGGAGTGCTTATCATTCTGATGGTTTACGTTCCGATTGCCACGTTCTCCGGAATGGAAGGCATTTTATTTCGCCCTATGGCCATCACCGTTGCCGCGGCTGTCCTTGGTTCGCTCATTCTTGCCCTCGTCTACGTGCCGGCTCTGGCATCTATCGTATTCCGAAACGGCATTAAAGTCCGCAGGAACTATATCATGGAGTTCCTACAGCCACGCTACACTTCTTTCCTCGAAGCCAATTTAGAGAGACGAAGCAAAACCCTGCTAGTCGGTCTCATCATTTTCCTGCCTGCCGTCTTTCTAGTGCCTTTCCTGGGCACCGAGTTTCTCCCGGAACTGGACGAGGGATCCATTCTTGTTGAACAAATCCGACTCCCTTCTTCCACCTTAGAGGAATCAGTAAAGAATGCCAACTGGTTGGCTGGACAGCTGCTCGAAAATATTCCGGAAATTGAATCTGTCGTTCCGAAAACCGGCCGCTCAGACCTAGCAAACGACTGGATGGGCGTACATCAAACCGATGTTTGGGTCCTCCTGAAACCTATGGATACGTGGCGTGCAGGAATGACAAAGGAAAAAATAAGCGATGCTATCCAACCATTTCTGGAAACAGAGCCCGGGCTCGCATACAATTTCACACAACCTATCGCGATGCGTGTGGATGAACTTACCAGCGGTGTCAAATCCGATGTTGCCGTTAAGATATTCGGTGAGGATCTGGATACGTTACAGGATGTGGCCAACGATATTGCGGGGATATTGAGTGGTCTTGAAGGCACTGACAATTTCTACGTTGAGCAAACCGTTGGTCAACCCTATTTGAACATCGATGTCGATAGAGAAGCCGTCGCATCCTTCGGATTAAACGTGGACGATGTTCAACGCATTATTGAAGCCGGGGTGGGTGGAGCCGTCGTGAGTGAAGTCTTCGATGGCCAAAGACGTTTCGATATTTTGGTTCGCTTTCCCGAGAACACTCGATCCTCTTTTGGGGACATTTTAAATCTTCCGGTGGATCTGCCCGGAGGGGACGTGATTCCTTTGAATCGACTCGCTTCCATCGTTGCAGAAGAAGGCGCCCGGGAAATATCAAGAGAAAATGGGTGGCGACGAGTTATCGTGGGAATCAACCTGGACGGTATCGACATCGGCACGTATGTGGCCAACCTGAAAGCGGCCATTGAAAATAAAATTGACGTTCCGGCAGGCAATTTCCTTTCCTATGGCGGAGCGTTTGAAGATCAACAGCGCGCGATGAACCACTTACTTGTCGTGGTACCATTGGCTCTGTTCATCATCGTGGGCTTGCTGTATCTCATGTTCGGACAAATGAGATATGTGTGGCTAATATTTTTGAACCTACCCTTTGCCCTCTCGGGAGGTATCTACCTACTCTGGTTCAGAGACCTATACCTCTCGATTTCAGCCAGTATCGGGTTTGTTGCCTTATTCGGCGTTGCGGTCCTGAATGGAGTAGTATTGATCGCACATCTAAACTCGCTGACCAAAGCAGGTATGCCCCTTAAGGAGGCAACCATCAAAGGCTCGGTCGATCGCATTCGGCCTGTGCTCATGACGGCGTTGGTAGCTAGCCTAGGCTTCATACCCATGGCGTTTAACGTCGGACCCGGATCTGAGGTACAAAGACCCTTGGCAACCGTAGTTATTGGGGGGCTATTTACCGCAACGATTCTGACGCTAAGAGTACTACCCATTTTGTACTACTGGATGGAAAACCGGCGTAGTAAATCAAGCGAGGTGGTCGCATGAGCAGATTCATTATCCATCTAATCGCCTTTGCTGTTTTAGCAGTCTGCAGTCTTCCATTAAGAGCTCAGAACTCAAAAATGGACGTTCAGGATGTAATATTGCTTGCTGAGCAATACAGCCCGGAGCTGGCGCGTTATAAAAACGAGATTGCATCGATAAAAGCTGACATATGGGCGGCAATAGGATTAAAAGGAGTGGATGTAACCCGCTCGCGAGAAGGAATTCCACAAGGCGGTTCCGGGTTCGGCGAGCAAAAGTGGTCGGTTTCAACAACGATTCCCTTCCCACTCACGGCTTTTTCCGCCCGAAATGAAATAAAACAGAGAGTAGAGTCCCGGAAAAGTATTTACGAAAGTGAACGTCTTGGTTTGCGCTCTAGTGTAAAAAAGGCCTATACCGAACTGCTCTATGCGCAAGAAATGGTGCATTTGAGACAGCAAGAAGTAGACCTTGCTTCCACTCTAGTTGAGGTTGTCTCAGGCAGAGTGGAAGTTGGAGAAGCTGCCGAGCTAGAGCGCATGAAAGTGGAACTACGACGAGTAGCCTCACAGAACGCACTTCAGGAAGCCCAACTAGCTTTCGATAAGCGACGCTACGAGATGTTCAGGTTGATGGGAATCGATCCCGATCAGCAACAGTATACTATCTCGTTTCCGGATACTATGACGCTCCAACTCATACCCATCACGCAAGCTGAAGTGATGTCAGGCATTACCAATCACCCTCGTCTCAATGCCGGAATTTGGACTGAAAAAGCAGCCAAGACAAGCGTCAAAACAAGCCGGTATCGCTACCTGCCTGAACTTAAGGTGGGCTACTGGCCGCAGGATTTTGGCGCTGGCTATGATTACTACGGAACAGAAATTGGATTTCGATTCACTCTACCCTTTCTAGGCCAAAGCCGAACGAATCGAATTCAGGCTAAAAACGCGGTTATTGCCTCTCAAATCGATAACCGTGCAATAACCCTTGACCTAAAAAAAAGGGCCGAATTCGCTTGGCATGGGTATGAAACGGCCCGTCTTGCCGCTGAACGTTTTATTCAAAAACAAAGCGAAATGGCCAACCGCTTACTACAATTGACTCGTGAAGGATATCAACTGGGTGAATTAGATCTGCTCACAGTTCTCGATACTCAAAGAACGTATCTGGCCGTTCAGTCTGGATACTATCGGGCACTCAAAGACTATTATCTCAGTGCAATCAATATGGAAGAACTGGTTGGGCGCGAGCTGATCTTCCAGTCGAAAAACGATTAATTCCTACCCCAAATCACCCCATACTGTTTTGGACTAAATGCGCCGAATAGCAATCAAACACATCATACTGACCTTTATCTGGCTCGTTGTAGCTGGTGTCAGTCTGTATGGTGGTCTGGAGTATTACTCACTTTCGCTTCATGATCGGGCCTACTCCGATCTCCATGATGCTTATAAGCCCTCTGGCCTTATCGGACATGGTCTAGGTATCCTTGGTAGCCTGATGATGATTGTTGGTGTGGCGATGTATACCACGCGAAAGCGGGTCCGACGATTTGAACAACATGGCAAATTAAGTACCTGGCTAACAGCACACATATTCTTATGTACGCTTGGGCCTTACCTAGTCACTCTCCATACGGCATTCCGTTTCGGTGGCATCATCTCCATTGCTTTCTGGAGTATGGTTGCAGTAGTTCTGTCGGGCGTTTTTGGTCGATACATCTACGTTCGGATTCCAAAAGCTGCAAATGGCCAGTTTCTATCTGAAACGGCACTGGCAGCACGGCAGAACCACTTGTTACGTAGCATTCTGGAATACCACCCTATTGACAGATTACAAGTGAGCACCCTGCTAGCCTCCGTCTATGGTACTGATTCAGATGACCGAGAAATGTCAGGTTGGATTCAAGGACCGTTTGGAAACGGATCACGACGAAAAAAACTAACCCGGGAAGCAGCAACGTTTGGCATGACAGGGACAGATGCTACACAGTTCGCTCAAAAAATGGTGGACTACCAAAGCCTTATAAACCAATCGTCTTTCTCTGCTACGTTCCAACGCCTTTTTGGATACTGGCATGTCTTCCATTTGCCATTGGCCCTCATCATGATGACCATCATGGTCCTCCACATCGGGATCGCCTTCACATTCGGATACTTCTGGATCTCATGAAACCAACCACCACCCGCATATTCATCATTCTAGCGGCACCGCTATTGATGATTACTGCTCTCGTACTCATGACGAGCCGACAGAATTCGTCTTCAGCCCCAGAGACCTTCGTGCACCCGCAAGTTCCGGGCGGAAACGGGATGCTAAGAGCGCAGGGAGATACGCCTTCTGGTCCCACTGGCACAATCGCTCCAACGAGCGAAAATGTAACGGATACCTATTACCACGAAATATTCGTCCTCCAAGAAAAGGTCTCTCGTACACCAGAGGACACCTTGTCAATGCGTCAACTGGGACGCTTGCTTCAAGATGGACACAAGATGGCTGAAGCCGATCACTGGTACTCTGAATACCTCGACCGACATCCTCAAGCCAAACAAGTGTGGCTCGATTTATCAGCTACACGGGCATCTGACAAGCGCTGGAATGAAGCGGAAGAAGCCATTCAATCTATGTTGAAACGATATCCGAGTGATGCTTCCGCTCACTACAATCTCGCAGCCATTGCTGCAAACACCGGTGACCTTGAGCGAGCCCAAACCTTATGGGAAGACCTCTCCCAACAAACAAGTGATCCTACCATTGCCAAAATGGCATCCAGATCACTCGCCCGACTGACCGCCAAATAGCCGCATATTGAAAAGATACCGCTTCATATATCTTCTGGTTTTTCTGATTGGCATTCCGACATCGAATGCACAGGTCATTTCCCCCGGTGAGCTGATTCTGGATCACGAGCCTTGGGATGCCCTCGAAAACTGTACTAGTTGTCACGAGTTGGGCACCAGAGGAGTAGCCCCAGACAAATGTCTGTCTTGCCACACTCCGTTACGCGACAGAATTGATCTAGAGTTGGGATTGCATTCCACCTTTGACGAGCCCAATTGTGCATCGTGCCACAAAGATCATTTTGGACGAGACTTTGATTCCATTCGATTCGACACAACCTCATTCGATCACGGTCTCACGGGGTACGACTTGCTCCAAAGCCACGAGGAGGTCTCATGTATTTCATGCCATGAGTCAGATAATCAGGTGGAGGCGGAATATCTAAACTTCAGAAATCAGCATTCCCTAAACGGTGAGTCCTACCTAGGATTGGATGAAACATGTGAATCCTGTCATGCCAGTGACGGAGTTCACGGTGATCAATTCCTGCTTGATACCTGTTCTTCCTGCCATGATGCTGATGCGTGGACTATCGCTCCACTATTTGATCACGACGAGTCGGACTATCCACTAACGGGTGAACATATTCCACTAGAATGCGCCTCATGCCACAAGCCTTCCCCTGCGGATCCCGATGTGGTTCTGTATTCACCTCTAGAGTTTGCTGAATGCTCCAACTGTCACGAAGACGAGCATCAAGGTGCCTTCGGCCCAACGTGCATGACATGCCACGTCACAACAGGCTGGAATACGATTGCCGCGGATGATTTCGAGTCTACTTTCGACCATAGTACAACTGAGTTTCCTCTTATCGGATCACACCAATCCGCGACCTGTGCCTCGTGCCACTCGGCGTCTTCGGAGTCGCCAGGCATTGAGCTCGAGTTTATTCGGTCAACCTTGGGAAACACCTATCCTCATCCAGTGGGAGATACATGTCAAAACTGCCACGAGGATGCACACGTAGGTACAACAGAAGAAACAAGCTGCGCCTCTTGTCACACTGAATTTGGATGGGACCCCTCTGAATTCGATGTTTTCAGACATCAAGATGAGACAGATTATCCCCTGGAGGGCGCACATATGGCCGTTCTTTGTAGTCAGTGCCATAACACCGGAACGCCTACTGCTTCAGGATATACCTCTTTGCCGTTTGAAGTCCTTGATCAAACCTGTGAGGGGTGTCATTCGACGGACAACCCACATGAGGAACAGTTTTCATCCAGCACATGCGCCTCCTGTCACGATACGAATGCCTGGGAGGAAGTAACCGATACCTTTGACCATAATGCGACCCTATTTCCTCTCACTGGATCCCATACACTCGCTTCTTGTGCTTCTTGCCACACGCCCGTAGAAACGGGCTCCGTTCTGTTTGAAGACTTGTCAAGCACATGCATTTCATGTCATGAACCTGACAACCCCCACTTAGACCAATTCGATGATACTACCTGTGCGACGTGCCACGATGACGTCTCCTTTAGGATTTCAGTGTTTGATCATGAATCAACGTCATGGCCCCTTGATGGTGCTCATGAAAAGGTGGCCTGCACAAGCTGCCACTTCCCTACTCTAGACACTGAAGTTGTTCAGTTCCGGGGAATCGGTACCCTTTGCGAAGACTGTCACGGAGGAAATAAAACACCTTGAACCACTTCACTGCTTTTTTTCTACTGTTCTCCCTGCTTGCTGCCGAATCAACGCTAGCTCGCCAAAACGAAGTCCTGAGTCCTCACGGAGAATGGCAGACCGAATTTGCTTGCTCGGACTGTCACTCCACGGACGCTTGGCGTCCAATGAGTAAAAGTGCGCTGTTCGATCATTCTCGCGATGGTGGTTTTCAACTGATCGCCGCCCACGAAGTTATCCAGTGTGCTTCTTGCCACGTTAATCTCAATTTCGAGCCACCAACTGACGCTATTCGTGAGTGCGCAGATTGTCACACGGATGTGCATTCGGGAAAACTACTCGGCACCTGTGATTCATGTCACAACAGTCAATCGTTTCGAGAAGTTGACGGCTTCACTATTCACCTACAAACTGATTTTCCGCTAATCGGTGCGCACGAAGTTGCAGCCTGTGAGAGCTGCCACCGAGACGATGTTGGAGGTGCCTTTTTCGGAGACGAATCCGCGTGTATCACGTGTCACGAGGCCGATTACCTTTCCACCTCGGTCATTGATCATCAGAAAGCAGATTTTTCCACTCAATGCGAAGATTGCCATACTCAGCACATTTGGCCTGATGCCATTTTCCCTGAGCATGATATTCTGGCAAATGGATTTCAATTGATCGGAGCTCACGAATTCGCAGGCTGTGAAAGTTGCCATGTACAGCCTTCTTTTGAGTTGGTCTTTGCGGCGTTGGATCAAAATGACTGCTACGCCTGTCACGCGGCGGATTACGAAGACGAACACCGAAATTCAGGTTTCCCCACTAATTGCGCTGAATGTCATTCACAAGACGATTGGGATGGGGCTGGAAAAATCGATCACGATGGACCTTTCTTTCCTATTTATTCAGGCTCCCACAAAGGCGAATGGGATGGCTGCATTGATTGTCATCAATCGGCTCCCGATATGACGCTCTTTACCTGTATCTCTTGCCATGAGCACAATCAGGCTGACATGGACGATGAGCATGACGACGAACTAGACTATGTATACGAGAGTCTAGCTTGTCTAAGTTGCCACCCGGACGGTGAAGAGGATGACGATGATTAAAATCAGTACCGTGCTTGCAGTGCTTGGTATGCTGGTCGTAGCGGGAGATTCGGGCATGGTCATGGCCCAAACGGATTCGCTCCGCACTACCACAACTCGCGCAACTGTTTCTCGTATTCAAAGTCGAGGGATTTATGTGCAACACAACGGTGTTGATTGGGTCCGTGGCGATACATTGAGTCTCGTTTCGGCTGCCCGCGGAAAGGCTCGTGTTCGCGTCGCGGGCAAGGCATCGGACACTTTATTATTGGCGTGGTTAGACACCGGATTGAACCTTTCCATAGATGAAATAGTGGAGCTGGTGGGCCCGCGACGCGATCCTGAAGTTCTCACTGCTCCCGTCTTG
>ERZ1048872.1245-NODE-1245-length-22082-cov-14.401053_pt1 | contig 22082 bp, 17 predicted proteins | sample MGYA00383100_ERZ1048872 | MGnify/ENA primary metagenome ERZ1048872 (study PRJEB29581, sample SAMEA5548370) | metagenome | biome: marine; feature: coastal; material: water | depth 50 m | study: Short-term variability in the microbial, nano- and picoplankton...
CAAAGTTAGATGCCAGGCAAAGATAAAAAACAACTTCACTCAACTGTTGTGTTGCACCCAGACAGTCACCGGTTACACCACCAAGTTTTCTTTTAAAATACATCCGCAAGAACCACCAGACAATCGCGACTGCCGGTAATGCCACCCAGACTTGATTACCGATAAAAAGCAGCGGCAACAATCCAAAAACCGCATTCACTATCAGATCAACTCCGGAAAACTCTGTCATTGGCCCGGATTTACTTTTTGCTGCATCCTGTACATAGTCTAAAAATCGGAGCTGTGATATTGAGACAAATCGGCTTAAAGTATTACCTGCAAGCCAAGCCCAGGGCAAGATTGCAGTCTCAATTTGCAGAAGCACAAAAAATTTCAACAACAGCAATAATACTAAACCAAGTGCCCCGTATGTTCCAATCCGGGAATCTTTCATGATCCGTAGCCGCTCTTCCGGAGACCATCCTCCACCAAATCCATCGCATGTGTCTGCAAATCCGTCTTCGTGTAAAGCTCCAGTAAGCAAAACCGCTGCAATCATTCCCAGCAAAATCGCGATCGGTAAGCTAACTTCCGATAATGTGCCCGACGAATCCGAAAACATCATTTGAGCCAGCAGCCAAATTCCTACAGACACACCTCCCACAAGCCAGCCCACAAGAGAAAAATATCGAGAACAATGAGAAGTCTTTGCTGAAAACCAACTAGAAGGCAGTGGTATTCTACTGTAAAAAATAAACGCTCCAGCAATTCTCCGCATTTCGTGGCTTAGTTTATTCTCCATCAGAACGATCACTCACACCGGCCGATTCAAAGGATGCCATTTCATTTAGAAACGCGACTGCCGACTGCAGAAGCGGATAGGCGATTGCCGCTCCCGTTCCCTCACCCAAACGCATTCCTAAAGAAAGCAATGGTTCTGCCTGTAAAAATTTCAACATTTCTCCATGTCCAAGTTCATCAGACTGATGAGTAAAAACTGCATATTGCATTATTTCCGGAACTATCCTGGAAGCTGCAAGAAAAGCAGATCCAGCGATAAAACCGTCAATCAGTAAGGTTCGTCCCAAAACAGCTGATTCCAGCATTGCGCCTGTCATCATCGTAATTTCAAAACCTCCAAAAGTTGCCAGCACTTCTTTGGGTTCCTGAATTTCAGCGTGCAGGTCGAGTGCTTTCTGCAGAATTTCCCGTTTGTGGGCAAGTCCAGAATCATCAAGTCCGGTTCCTTTTCCAACACAGTTTTCAAGAGGCAACCCCGTATAACGCTGCATCAGTACTGCTGCAGATGATGTATTGCCGATTCCCATTTCACCAAAACCAATCACATTGCATTCTGTCTCTGGAAGCATTCTGCTCAGTTCAGCGCCTTTTTTCAAGGCTTTCTCACATTCGGTTTTAGTCATTGCCGGAATTTGAGCAAAGTTTTTAGTTCCCCGGCCAATTTTTGCCGAAATCAAGTCCGGATGTTCCGGAAAATCTCCTTTTACACCGGCATCCACCACATGCAAATTAATACTGTTTTGCCTGCAAAAAACATTGATCGCCGCACCGCCGTGAAGAAAATTTAGCACCATTTGTTCGGTTACTTCCTGAGGATACGGACTCACACCTTCTTCCGTAATTCCGTGGTCTCCTGCAAAAACTAAAATGCTCGGATTCCTAAGTTCCGGAGAAAGTGTGTTTTGAATTCGGCCCAGTTGTAAAGACAGTGCTTCCAGTTTTCCAAGTGAACCCGGAGGCTTTGTCTTAGTATCAATCTTTTGCTGTAATTCGGTATCAAGTGTAGTAGAAAATGAAGGAATAGAAAAAGATGGCATTATTTTTTTTCTCCTAATGTTATTGATAAAGAGGGGACTCTTGATTAGAAGTATTCAGTATATATTTATTGTAAAATCAATCAATCTCATTCTTGAGACCAACACGCGGTGAGGTGATTTTCCTAGATTTTGTACTTAAATTAAGAGTGTAAAACTTGAAAATTTGAAAATAAAATCTATGCTGAATTCGTTGATTGAATTCAGACAGAAGCAAACATTTCATTGGAAAATATAAAGGATGGCTTGAAATGAAAACTTGGCTCAAAAATCCCCTCTGTATTCTTGCGGAAAACGCTGGCGGTGGGATCCTGTTGGAAGGTGCATGCATCATAGAATTGGTCCCTGCAGGGAAACAACCCTCATCTGAATATGATTCTGTTTTTGATGCCGGTAGACACGTGATCATTCCAGGTTTAATTAACCTGCATCATCATTTTTACCAAACCCTCACCCGTGTTTATCCTCAGGCACTGAATAAGGAATTATTCCCATGGCTCAAAACGCTCTATCCGATTTGGGCTGGGTTGACACCCGAAGCATTACGAATATCAACACGCCTTGCGCTGGCCGAATTGCTCCTTTCTGGCTGTACAACCGCTTCCGATCAACACTATGTTTTTCCTGAGGGACTGGAAAACGCCATTGATCTGCAGGTGGAAGAATCAAAAGATTTAGGAATCCGAGTTGTACTATGTCGCGGATCCATGGACCGCTCGCAAAAAAACGGAGGCTTACCACCGGATTCTGTCGTGCAGACATGTGATGAAATTTTGGCTGACAGCGAACGTCTTATTCAGCAATATCATAACGCAACGGAAGGGGCAATGACCCAAATCGCGCTTGCTCCCTGTTCTCCATTTTCAGTTTCGGAAGAGGTAATGCTGAAAAGCGCAAGCCTTGCGGAAAAGCATAACGTCCTGTTGCATACCCATCTTGCAGAAACGGAGGATGAAAACAGTTTCTGTCTGGAAAAATTCGGATGTCGTCCTGTGGATTATCTGGAGAAGGTAGGCTGGTTAAATAAAAGAACCTGGCTGGCACACGGTATTCATTTTACCGCTGAAGAAATTCAAAAACTCTCTGTGACAAAAATCGGAATCTCACATTGTCCTTCTTCAAACATGGTGCTTGCGTCTGGAGTCTGCCGTGTTCCGGAATTGGAGAAAGCTGGAGTCGCGGTTGGACTTGGGGTAGACGGTTCTGCGTCAAACGATTGTTCCAATTTAATGCAGGAAGTCCGGCAGGCTTTTATGATGCAAAGGCTATATTACGGTTCACAAATCACTCATCTGGACGCCTTGCGTTGGGCAACTTCAGGCGGAGCAAATGTTTTAAGACGTCCGGAATTGGGGTGTATTGCAGAGGGAACACAGGCTGATTTGGCTATGTTCAAACTGGATGAATTACGATTTTCCGGCCATGGAGACCCGATGGCCGCACTCGTTATCTGCGGTGCCCATCAAGCTGACAGGGTTATGGTTGCAGGAAGGTGGGTTGTTATAGACGGCCAAATTCCAGGACTTGATTTAGAGCAGTTAAAGATAGATCATCAACGGGAAGCTAAACGTCTGCAGGAAAAGTGACTTATTACCTCTAAAAGCCCAATAATAAGCTAACCGAGAAATTCTTAATAAATTATCTTTCCAGGCGAAGCGTAACAAAGAACCAGAATCAAAGTTCGATTTTCAAATATTGCTCTTTGATCTGACACTTTAACATTTATTCAAACAGAGACAGAACATTTTCCGGGGGACGCCCGATAATCGCGCCTTTATCAGAAATAACAATCGGTCTTTCAATTAGAATCGGATTCTCTGTCAGAATTGACATCCACTCTTCAAGAGTCAAATCATCGGTGGCGGAAATCCCCAACTCTTTGGCTTTTTCCTCTTTGAAGCGTATCAACTCTGTCGGCTGAATATTCAATTTCTGAATAATCTCCTCCAACTCTTCCTTAGAAGGCGGATTCTTCAAATACTCAACAATTGTCGGTTCGACACCTTTATTGTTAAGAATTTCCAGTGTCGCCCTGCATTTGCTGCACTTTGGGTTGTGGTAGATGGTGTAAGTCATATATTTGTTTTATTGCTTTGTGATAAATACGATATGGTTAAGTAAAATAAATCGGAAAGTGCTGTATTTGGTAAAATTTTTTTAATTTATTATATTATTAAGTTTATTCAACCTCCCCTTGAATCTCCAATATTGCGGATTCAAGTGCTTCCAAAGTTCCCGGATCCGCGTTTTCCCACATTTCTCTTTCATTGGCTTCGAGCAGCCGTTGAGAGGCATCTTTCAAAGCAAGTGGGTTGTGTTCCCGGAAGAATTTTTGCTGCTCAGGATCCAGCAGAAGTTTGTTAGCAACCTCTTCATATTGATAATCGGCAACAATATCACAGGTTGCATCGTAGCCAAAAAGATAATCGACCGTTGCCGACATTTCAAAAGCACCTTTGTAACCATGTTCACGCATGCCTTCAATCCATTTTGGATTGAGAACACGGCTGCGGAAAACACGGTTGAATTCTTCCTTGAGTGTGCGGATTTTTATTTTTTCCGGATTACTTGAATCGCCGTGATAAGTTGCAGGAGCGGAACCTTTAATTTCCGTAATCGCTGCCTGCAGTCCGCCTTGAAATTGGAAATAATCGTCGGAGTCTAAAATGTCATGTTCGCGGTTATCCTGATTTTGATGCACAATCTCCACGGAACTCAGTCTTTGCCGCAGCAAGTTGATTTCCTCGGAGCTTGTACCATCGGAGTCATAGGCATGGCTGCCCCATTTTAAAAATACTTCTGTCAAATCACCACGGGTTTCCCAGTTTCCCGCATCAATCAGGGGTAAAAGTCCGGCCCCATATGCCCCAGGTCCGGAGCTAAAAACACGCAGTTCCGCCAGTCGTTGAGCATTTTCAGCAGAAGCTCCGGAGTCTTTTAAACGTTGTTGGTCCGCCAGCCATGCGGCACGTACCGGGTTCATTTCTTCTGGTTCATCGAGTTCCGCCAAACGTTTTGGTACAGTCGAAAGCAAACGCATCACGTCACCAAAGGAATCCCTGAACATTCCGGAAACACGTAAAACCACATCCACTCTTGGCCGCCCTAAAACTGAAAGCGGCATAATTTCAAAATCAACCACACGTCCGGAAACTGGCTCCCAAACTGGCTCACAACCCCAAAGAGCCAAAGCCTGAGCTATGTCATCACCACCAGTACGCATGTTAGAAGTTCCCCAAATCACGAGTGCCGTCGTTTTCGGAAATTCACCGTGATCCGCACGGTAGCGCTCAATCAATTCCTCGGCCAGTGCCTGTCCGCAACGCCAGGCAGTCTGTGTTGGAATCACTCGCGGATCGACTGAATAAAAATTACGTCCGGTCGGTAAAACATCTATTCGCCCCCGTGTAGGTGCACCGGATGGCCCCGGACTGACAAATCTTCCCTCCAATGCCAATGCCAAACTGCGGGTTTCCTCTGCGCAACGCATGAAACGCGGTAATAGAATTGCGCTGAGCCAGCGGCTTATTTCCGATATACCTTCAACTCCGCTCAGGGAACTATTTTGTGACTTACTGATTTTTGCATGAGCTAATTCATCTTTGATCCACTGTCGGGCCCGCTCCTCAATTTCGTCACGTCCCCGAATGGAGAGCGTGTCGAGGTCAAAATCCGATGCTTTTCCCAAAAGTGCCTGCAACAATCCCGGACGGTCCACAGAAGGCATTCGCAGCAGACTCAGCAGAAAATCAATTTTTTTCTCACCTTGGGGAAGCTGTCCAAATATGTGCAAACCGGAACGGATTTGACTTTCTTTGAGTTCACAGAGATGGTTGCTGAGAGCATTGAGCTGGTCTTCATCTTCGGGCAATTCTGCACTCCAGTCTGCGTGTTCCAGCAGATGTTCAATTTCATGTTCGAGTTCGTGGGCACGTTCCGGATACAGCGTTTCACAATGGGCATGTTCTTCAAGCAAACGCTCGGCTTTGTCCAATTCTTCATAAAGCCCGGCACGAGTCAAAGGGGGAGTCAGGTGATCAACGATCACGGCGGACGCACGGCGTTTGGCCTGCGTTCCTTCGCCGGGATCATTGACAATGAAGGGGTACAAATTCGGTAAAGTCTTCAGCGCAATTTGCGGGAAATCATCCGACCCCAGAGCAACACTTCGTCCAGGCAGCCATTCCAAATTTCCGTGTTTGCCAAAATGAATAACCGCATGTGCGTCAAAGTCTTCCTGAATCCACTGATAAAACGCCAGATATTCCGGAGGGGGTGACAAAGCCGGATCGTGATAAATCGCCTGAGTCTGCAAACCAAATCCGCGCTGCGGCTGAATTCCAATGAAAATGTTGCCAAAACGTTTTCCGGCAATCGGTATATAATCCGCAACTTCATGCGTCCATTGTTTAGCCAAAGTCGTCTGACTTGACTCAAGAAGCTCGCCGATCATTTCAAATAAGCGTTCACGGGAAATACCTTGATCCGGAGTTTTCCCATAACTCAATTCCGAGTCATTAGTGATTCCCGCCTGTAAAATCTGAATTAACTCATCACCATTTTCCGGTATGTTATCGACTGAATAACCTCGTTTCCCCAAATCTTTCAAAAAAGCAATTACACTAGCCGGTGTATCCAGTCCAACTCCGTTTCCGAGGCGACTGTCTTTATTTGGATAATTGGCCAAAATAATGGCGACCCGTTTTTCGGTATTTGCGGTTCGTCGCAAGCGTACCCAATTCGCGGTAAGTTCCGCCACATGCGCAATTTGATTTGAATCCGGAGCTAAACGTTTTGAACGAAACTGCAAATCCGGATCATACGTCTCTTCGGATTTGAAACCAACAACTGTACTAAATAGCCGTCCGTCGGTTTCCGGAAGAACCACTGACATTGCTGCGTTGGTAGCCGAAAGACCCCGAGGGTTTTTTAGCCATTCCCCTCGATCCTCGGTGGACGTCGGTACCTGAATCACAGGACAATTCAGCCTTTCCAAAAACGAAATGCGGGTCTCTTCCCGCTCATCGATATTCCCCCCGCAAGGCCCGGTGCCGATCGAAAAACTCTGCATGGTTAAAATTGCGTCCGGGGGTTCTTCCTCTGCTTTCTGCAGCATCTCTTGCTGCGCTTCTGGTTCCCGTAACGAGTAGGCATAAAATCCGGAAACTTCAAGCCCCTGTTTTATTAAGGCCTCAGTCAATGCCTCTACCACAGCCATATCACCGGTTTGCTGCAAGGCACGATAAAAGGTTATCCAAACTCTGCCAATTTCTTTATCCTGACATGAAGTAGGAGAAATTATTAGCTTTCTGTCCTTCTCACTCTTAGCCGCTGAATTAATTTTATCTACGGATTTTTTTGCCAGCCAACCAAAGGTCGGTATTTTAAGTGCTTCCGGAAAGCCCTCAGTCTTATTTTCCAGCAATAATTCCACCGCCTCAGCCGCACGTTCCATGTTGTCAATTCCACCTTCACGAAAATAGGCAAAAATTTTACGCACCACCGGTTCAGCATAATCATTGAATTTCATCAACTCCGGATCCCATTCATCCGTTCCAGGAAGTACTAGAATACGTGTTTTGGCACCGTGACTTTTAATGTGGATGATTTCGTCCAGCAGATGCGGAAAATAACCGTAACCGCCGTGCAACCGAAAAATGGCCAGTTTTGCTTCACACAAAACATGATCCGCGTAATGCTCTGCTGCGTCCGGATGCTGGAGCGGAATGGCCTGCATTAAACTCAGGGTTTGCTCCGCTTTTTTCCCGAATCGTTTACCCCAAACCTGTGCCAGCCCGGAAAGTTCGGTATCGGCGGTGCTGATAAATAAAATATCGGCAGGAATTTGGCAGACTCCCTCAAGCTTGCGCTCGGAGTCCAAATCCCCTGGTTTGGTGGCAATTCGATGCATCTATTTCCAACTCCAGTCCGGACTGCTCTTTCCCGGCTGCCACAAAGTTTCTGTTTCACCTAAAGTTTCTGTGACCCAGCGTCCGGCAACAAAAAGGAAATCGGAAAGACGGTTAATGTACTTGATGATTTCAGGATTTACCAAATCTATTTGATTAAGTTTGAGAATATCACGCTCAGCTCTTCGACAAACAGTACGTGCCTGATGCAAAAAAGCATTGAGCGAAGTTCCTCCAGGCAGGATAAAACTTTTCAGGGGTTGAAGTTCTTCATTCATCGCATCAATTATTTCCTCCAACCATACCACATTTTCCGCCTGTAAAGTGATTTGCCCTTCGTACTCATCACCTGGAAGTGTCGCCAGTTCTGAGCCTATGTCAAAAAGTTTTTGCTGGATTGCTTCCAAAATCAATCCCAGTTTTTCCCGTCTTTTAGAGGCTCCCTTCTTAGCAAGAAAACTCAACGCAAGCCCTATTACACTATTTAGCTCATCGACGCTTCCGTAAGCTTCAATACGCGGATGATCTTTGGGAAGCCGCTTTCCTCCAACAAGTCCGGTCTGCCCGGTGTCTCCTGTACGTGTATAAACTTTTGTTATTTTTACCATGTTTTTCTGTAGTTAAGCTGATTATTTCATTTGCTGTGCGAGAAACTGGTATGCAGGAGCAGCCGATTTTTCCAAATTTCTTTTGAGACTGGCCTGATCTTCTAGAGATTTATTTTGACCGATTTCCTTTTTTCCTTCCCAGCGTTCAACCTTCATTTCAAACTAATCCATCCATTTTAAAAATTCTCTTAATGACACCACTTCGCCTACCACTATAATAGCTGGCGGTTTAATTTCGTATTTTTCAACATCAATTGCGCAAGACCCGAGAGTTGTTTCTAAAACATGCTGCTCGGGCAAGCTGGCCTGGGTGATCACTGCAACCGGTTCATCCTGTGAGCGGCCGTTTTGCATAAGACGTTCTGAAATCTTAGAGAGATATCTCATCGCCATATACATTACGATAACCGGTGAGCCCTGAGCTATGGCATCCCAGTTGTGCCTTTCAGGAACATCTCCGGCTATTCCGTGTCCTGTCAAAAAAGTGACTGCTGAATTAAAATCACGATGAGTTAACGGGATACCTGCATAAGCCAATCCTCCTACACCTACAGAAATTCCAGGAATAATCCGAAAAGGAATATCAGCCTTAACTAAACACAAAGCTTCTTCACCCCCTCTGCCGAAAACAAACGGATCGCCACCCTTGAGTCGTAAAACTCGCTTACCTTGCTCAGCTAATTCTACCAGCCTCAGCGAAATATCTTTTTGTTTTGCCGAAGGCTTACCTCCGCGTTTCCCAGCGTATTCGAGCTCACAATCTGTTGAGACCAATTCAAGTATTCCTTTCCCAACTAAGGCATCATAAACCAGCACATCAGCCTGCCGAAGTGCATTTAAAGCATGAAGTGTTAGTAATCCTACGTCTCCGGGGCCTGCTCCGGCCAGCCAAACCCAACCCGGTTCAAACTTAGGTAAATCAAAAGGAAGTGACTGCATTACTTTTTTTGCTCTGAAAAAATTTGAAAATGCGTTAAAGTCATCATTTTATATCTTTTTCGCTTGTGTAAGAATAACAGGATAAACAAGATTTTTACAGCAAAGTTTCGAATGCATTATGATTGACAAACCCTCCGGAACTCTCAAAAGTGGCTGGACGACCGGTGCCTGTGCAACTGCTGCAGCAAAAGCTGCTTTTGAAGCACTAATTACAGGAAAATTTACTTCTTCTGTCAGAATTGTTTTACCCAAAGGTGAGCAGCCGGAGTTTGTCCTGCACCACACAGAAAACGGTATCGATTTTTCAACCGCCAGTATAATCAAAGACGCTGGTGACGATCCGGACGTAACGCATGGAGCAGAAATCAGCGTCACGGTCAGGCCTGGAATTCCAGGAGAGGGTGTTGTCTTCAGAGCAGGTTCCGGAGTTGGAACAGTTACAAAAGCAGGGCTTGCGCTGGAAATTGGAGAACCTGCGATCAATCCTGTTCCACGTCAAATGATGTGCGCGGTGATTTCAGAAATCGCGGAAAAATTTAACCATTCCGGAAATGTGGTCTTGACGGTTGCCGTTTCCGGAGGGGAAGAGTTAGCAAAAAAAACTTGGAATCCGCGCCTCGGAATTTTAGGGGGGATTTCGATTTTAGGAACAACCGGCATTGTCATCCCGTATTCATGTTCTGCCTGGATTCATTCGATTCATCGAGGCATTGACGTTGCGTGTGCTAACGGTTTGCAGCAAGTAGCAGGATGTACCGGTTCCACCAGCGAAAAATTTGTGCAAAACTACTACCAGCTTCCGGACGAAGCTATGCTGGATATGGGAGATTTTGCCGGTGGCTTACTAAAATATTTCCGCAAAAATCCCTTGCCGAAACTAACGATCGGTGGAGGATTCGGAAAACTTACCAAGCTGGCACAGGGTCATCTCGATTTACATTCGGGACGTAGCCAGGTCGATTTTAAACTGTTAGCAGAGCTGCTAAAAAAACTAGGTGCAAATCAGGAATTGTGTGAGCAGGCCAAATCCGCCAACACTGCCAATGAAGTACTTATACTGGCACAAAAAGCCGGACTCCCCCTGGCGGACGTTATAGCACAAAAAGCCGGGCTCGTTGCCCGAAAAGCGTTACGGAATACAGAAACTATATTAAATATCATGGTAATTTCCGGAACGTCTGGTGCAGACCGTCAAGGTGAGCTCGTCGGAGAGGCTGAAAATAATGCCTGAAAAACTTTTAATTCTGGGTGGAACCCGTGAAGCCTATGAACTTGCGGAATGTCTGGTTGACCGATATCCACCAAGACAATTAACTGTCATCAGTTCGCTAGCTGGAATCACTGGGAATCCAAAAGTTCCCGCCGGCCAAGTCCGGATCGGTGGCTTTGCAGACACTTACGATGAGGGTGCTAAGTCAGGCCAGAACAGTATTTTGGGATTACGGAAATATCTGCTGCAGGAAAAAATTACATTGTTGGTCAACGCAACCCACCCCTATGCGACTCGAATCAGCGAAAACGCACTTGCGGTGGCAACGGAACTTGGTTTGCCGTATCTACGTTTGACTCGTCCAGCATGGCTAAAACATACCGGAGATCAATGGATTGAGGTTCCAGATTTGGCAGCCGCAGCTGATTATTTAAAATCCGAATCCATAGACACAAACTCCCGGATATCAAAGCAAATCGTTTTCCTAACCACGGGAAACCGGGGCTTAGAGCTTTTTCAGCGATGCAGGAAATGTCATTTTGTTGTACGCAGCGTGGAGCTTCCGGAAAGTGTTGGGTCGGTAAGCGGAACTTTCGTTTGGGAAAAGGCTGAGTTTTTACAAGCGCGTGGACCTTTTACTCTGAGAAACGAACTCAGCTTGTTCCGGCAGTATGGTGTGACAATGCTGGTTAGTAAAAACAGCGGTGGTGACTCTACCTACGCAAAAATTGAAGCAGCCCGAAAGTTAAAAATACCGGTGCTGATGGTTGACAGACCGTTAGTGAATTCCGCTGATCTATGCCTGCAAGTATATCAAGTGTTGGACTGGATAGATCAACACAAATCGGCGTGAATGCTGATTATCGACTTTACTAAACTCGTATCTGCAAAACACGGCAAAGTGCCGGAAGCAAAAACAGGTCTGCGAGAAGAGCAGAAAAGACAGCGATGACTGCAAGGATGCTGAAGTGTGAAACACCAACGTGACTGACCGGTATGAAGAAGAGAAAAACCGACATCAGGATCAATGTTGTGAAAATGATTGCCTGTCCTACTTCGTGGAGGGTGTCATGGATCGCCTCGGTAATACTTGCTCCTTTGACCAGGGACAGCCGATAGTGTGTGATAAAATGAATCGTGTCGTCCACTGCGATTCCGATGATGATCGGTGCTGTCATCAGCGTAGTAATATCAAGATTAAATTCAAGCCAGCCCATCAGCCCAAACACCGTCAGCATTGGAAAAGTATTAGGCAGAATTGCCACAAGGCCTAGTTTCAATGACCCAAAGATGCCAAACATGATCAGCGAGATAATGAGGAATGCCAATCCGAAACTGTATATCTGGGACCAGCTTATCGCGTCAAATACTCTAGCCCAGCTTGCAACTCCGCCGGTTAATGTTATCTTCAGTTCCGGATAACGCACCTTAAGTGGTGAGAGAATTTTTTCAACTCCCGGTTGAATAACCTTTAGCAATTCCACGGACTTTTTCGAGCCGATCGTTTTTAAAGAGATACTCATCCGTGCATTTGCATAATCCAGCGAAACAAGTCGTTCAAGGTTTTCATAATCTCCTCCTTCGATTAGTACCAGCAACTGAGACACCAGATCAGTACTGTCAGGCACGGTATAGTATTCTTCACGGTTTTCCTTCAGTTTGCGGTGAGTCTGTTTTAGTTGATTATTCAGCGTCCAGTTATGAGTAACCAGTTCCGGATATTTTGTCTCAATCCACTGCTTGACCTCTTCCAGTGCAAGAAGCACTTCGGGGTCTCGAAAGACACCTTCAGTTTCAGTTTCTAGCAGGATTTCCATATTTCCTGTGCCTAGGAAATGCTCGTCCATCAGAATTATCGAACGACGCACTGGGGAATCAGGCGGGTAATATTCAGAATAGACCGTGTCGATTTCAATTCTGGCTATGCCAAGAATCAACAGTATTCCTACAGCAGCAAATAAGACAATAACACTCTTAGGATAACACATACTCATCCTCTCAATCCCATTAAGCAAATGCTTAACAACCCGGAGAAGCTGAGAAACTTCAGGCGTTTCTTTACTTCTCAGAGGGCGCGGTGGAAACCAGTTCAACAGAACGGGGAGAAGAAAGACGGTCAGCACAAAAGCAAATATCACCCCAATACCCCCTAAAAGACCCATCGTCTGTATTACGCTCAATTTGATGAAATAAAGTGAAAAAATACCGATGGAGGTGGTTAGGCTTGTAAGTAGACAGGCCAGGGCAGTTTTACTGAAGACGGAACGTAGGACTTCCCTGTGGTGTTGACCCTGATGATGAAAAAACAGGTATCCAGACATTACATGAACCACGTCGGCAATCGCGGCAACGCTGACCAGTGCGAAAGCAATGTAGAGTGAAAGGTCGATGGGCCAACCCGTCCAGCCTGCAAGGCCAAGAACTCCAACAATACTTGAAACGAAAATCATGATCGGCCAAATCACCGCGCGTAATGATCCCAAAAGCAGGAAGGTAAGAAGAAGACTGAAGAAGAGTGATATTACAAGCGCCCGCTGATATTCTACTGCCCAGACGTCGTTCTCATAGAATGCACCCCAACTGGGATGCATGAACACAAGATCCTTTTTGAACCGTTCTTCACTCAGCAGGTTCCAGACTTGTTTTTCAAAATTAGCATAATCCTTGAGGCCATGCTGGACAAATTGCGGCTCCTGTTCGTCCTGTCCTTCAAGCTCGTTTTCATCAAAACCTTCCAACACGTCGAGTTCCTCACCTACAAGAGGAATAGCATCAAGGTTCGATCTCAGAACCAGCATTCCTAACTCCAAATTATCAGAAACCAGGATACGAGGATACTCCGGTTCATCGATGGCCTGTTCGCGCAACAACCGGCTCTGTTCCGGACTTTGTGGCAGTTCCTCACCGATGAAGTCGCGAAACTGGATGCTGTCCCCATCTACTTCAGTAAAGCTGGTATTGATAAGTGATTCAACTTTAGACAGAAGCTGCAGCGAATTTTCTGGATCATTTGTGCCAAGAGTGGATTTTTCGTCAAGTTCCTTATGAATGTTCTTCAAAGCCCCCAGACTTCTTGCTGAAAATAAATCCCCGTCGACTGGTCGGTAAACCATGCCGAGAGTCACAGTGCCCCCGAAGAGGTCCTTGATCCGGTCCAGCGATATTTGAACAGGATCATCTTTGCCAAACATATCATCATTTGCCCAGGTGAAGGCGAATCGAGGAATTCCTGCAGCAAGAAAGGACATAAGGATGATGTACAATAGCAACACCCACCAACGCCACGGACGCAGCTTTTCAGGCAAATTTTCAAAGAAAAGATTTAGACGTTGAATCATGGATTTACTGTATTAAAGTTTTATGTCGGTTTGACAAAAGGTGTGATACGGGAAGTTTTTCAATTAAGTTTGTAGATTGAAAATATCTACACACCTAAACATGAACACCAGCATTTCGCTTTATTAATTTATTGATTTCTTCTTTGGCCGAAGTACATGCACATGCTGCGGATCGTAGAGGGCACTGTCACGGAAATCATGTTCAGCAAAAACTCTACCGACCATAATTAAAGCGGTTCGGCTGATTTTAGATTTTCGCACTTTTTCACGTATGTCAGCCAGTGTTCCGTGAATGAACTGTTGATCTGGCCAAGTTACCCGATAAGCCACCACGACTGGACAATCCTCGCCGTAATGCGGAATCAGTTCATCCTGCACAAACTTGAGATTTCGCACCGATAAATGAATCGCCAGAGTTGCGCCAATCGCCGCCAGTTTTGAGAGTTCTTCACCTTCCGGCATGGCGGAGGCGTGCGTGGTGGTCCGGGTGGCAATGATGGTCTGGCTGATTTCCGGCAGCGTCAATTCCTGTTTTAATTCCGCCGCTGCCGCCGCGAATGCCGGGACTCCGGGAGTAACGTCATACGGAATTCCAAGCTCATCCAGCCGGCGCATTTGTTCGGCAGTCGCTCCGTAAAGTGAAGGGTCACCAGAATGCACACGCGCTACATCTTTACCCGCGTCATGCGCAGTTATAATTTCCGCAATTATTTCATCCAAATTCAACGGCGCTGTGTCCCGCACCAACGCCCCCTGCGGTGCAAAAGCCACCAGTTCCTGAGGAACTAGAGAGCCCGCGTAAAGGCAAACCTGACATTTTGCGATCAAGTCACGTCCACGAATTGTGATTAAATCAGGCGCCCCCGGACCTGCTCCTATAAAATGTACTGTCATTTGATTTCTGATTTTTCAATTTAGCCACTAAGTATGCGAAGAGCGCAAAGGATAACCCTTGGTATTCTTTGTGTACTAAGCAGCAGGTTTTTATGTTAGTTTTTCATCATGAAACTTATGTTTTCTTATCATAACCGCGTGGAGTATAAACCCTGACCTCGCCATTTGGCAATTGCAGTCGTCGTGTTTGGCTTGAGCCTACCAGAACTACCGTCAGCATATCAACCTGTACAGAATCCATGTTTTCCAAAGAAACAACCTTAACTTTTTCTTCATCACGACCAAGATTCCTTGCAATAATAACCGGTGTTTCCGCAGGTCGATGTTTCAACAAAATCTCCTGTGCCTGGACAAGTTGCGTAGTGCGACGGCGGGAAACTGGATTATAAAAAGCAATTACAAAATCACCTTCGGCTGCTGCACGAATTCTGCGTTCGATCGTTTCCCACGGTGTGAGTAAATCTGAGAGCGAAATTGTGCAGAAATCATGTCCGAGCGGAGCACCGATCCGAGAGCTTGCTGCCTGCAAAGCAGAAATTCCGGGAGTGGCCTCAACATGAATCCTTTGCCATTCGGCGACAAAATTATCCTTGGCACAGGGCTTTGCGAAGACACCAGAATTTCCGGTTTCAAGCAATTCAAAAACCAGCGTCGCCATTGCGTAAATTCCTGGATCTCCGGATGAAACGAGGGCGACAGTTTTCCCTTGAGCCGCTAATTCCAGGGCATGCCGCACCCTTACTTCTTCCTCGCCCAAGTCGAAACGGTGCTGTTTTTGACCGTTGTGCAAATCAGCAATCAAGTCCAGATAGAGTCCATAACCAACCCAGTCAGTTGCCTTCCGGAGCATTTTTTCACTCTCCGGTATACGCCACTGTGGTGTTCCCGGGCCTGTACCAACAATGAACAAAGTCCCCTGCGCCCGACCAATCATTTGCGGATCCAAGAACTCCGCCGACTCTGCAATAGCACAAGTTGCTCTGGCAGACTTTATTTTTGGCGCCCGCAAGATTCCGGAATCTCCAACAGCCGCAAGTGCTGAACCTTCCGCCACTCCGTGACATCCAACTTCCTGAAAAACAATTTCTGAAGGATTCTTTAATTTCGGAGTTTGAGCTTCCAAAGTCGGTGCATCAAAAAATCGTGCTGGGCATTCTGCACCGCAATTTTCCGTAAAATATGCTGCTAATGCATGGACCGCAGGTTCATCGGATTTGAGATCAAGCGAAGCCACCAGCGCGACTCTTTCCGGAGCAATCTCATTTTCCACCAATGTTTTACGGACAAGTGAAATCAACTCTTCCGGCTCGGCCCCACGTTCGCAGCCTACACCAATTACAATATTTTTTGCAGCTAGTTCTGATGCCGGACAAAAAACTAAATGTTCGGCATTCCCAGAAATTGGATCCGTGCATAGCGAAATCCGCAGCTTTGCATTTTCTGTAAAAGACAGGCGGCTTTCGTGCAGCCATTCGTAAAATCCCGGCATGTAATCCAGGGCTGCAGTTTTGCTTTCAGGCAAGGAATCCGGAGTTAAGGTTTTAGTTTCCGGAGAAAGCGATACTGCTTCGCCTGCCAAAAGTTCTGCTGTAAACCCCTTTAGGTCTTCTGGATTGGCCAGTACAAAACCTTGCGGTGGTTCGTCCAATGCAATGCCAAAACGCAAATCTCCAGCTGTGGTTATGGCCGGCGTGGCTCCGATTAATTGGCCGATTTTTCTGGCTAGCGCATTTGCGCCATGATGTCCACCTAGCAGCGGAACAACCGAACTTCCGTCTTCCGCCACAGCAATCAAAGGCGGCTCATTTTGCTTGTTTTCGAGACAGCCAGCCACTCCACGAACCAAAATTCCTGATGCACAAACACCAATAATTGCTGTTCCCTCACTAAACAAAGCAGCAAGATGTTCCATTGCGTTAGTAAAAATAAGATCAACCTCCGGATTTGTTTTTTCATCCGGCAGCAGCGAGTCGTCCGGTGACATCCGTTCCGCTTTCCCGTGCAATTCCGCGTTTAAGTGTTTTGCTATTTTCTGAGCAAGTGCTAAGGCACTTTTCCCCAGACAAAAAACCACAATCCGTTGACTCATACGACTCCGGATGTGAGTTGACTTTTAATTTTACGCACGAGAATCATGGAAAAATAGGGGACATTTTGGGCTTCAAGATTTTCAATTGGTATTATTTGCTGATTGTGCATGGTAGCGTGCTCCACATAATGCGCACAATGCTCAAGTCTCAGATGCCTCAGCACCCTCCGGATTTTAGGAAGATGCCGCCCAACTTTCATAATCACCGCTGCATCTGTATTTAACAAGCGTTGCTCCAAATCGGCCTCTTCCAGTGGTCCGGGTAATATTGTTAAAACTTCATTACGTGAAACCAGCGGTGTTTTTAAAACAGCAGCACCGGCCATCGGTGAAGAAACCCCGGGAACAATTTTCGTCTTGAATCGTTCTGAAAGGCGCTCAAACAAATACATAAATGAGCCGTAAAAAAACGGATCACCTTCACAAATTACCGCGACTGTTTTACCTGCTTCCAGTTGAACTTCCAACAGTAACGCTGCTTGATCATAGGCTCGCTGAGCCGGAAATGGAGAAACTGCAATCGGCAGTCGAAGCGGCAGAAATTCAGTCACGTTTTTCAATAGCGGCCGTACAATTTCAAGTGCCAGCCCTTCACCTACTTCAGGTGCGGGATAAGCCAAGATGTCACATTCGTTGATCAAACGATGTGCTTTAATCGTCAACAATTCCGGATCACCCGGACCTACACCGATTCCGTAAAGGAATCCTCGTTTTTCCTCGTTTTTTTGTATCATCAAATTTTTTTAGCCACGGATCAACACAGATCAAAGTGGAAAAAAATCCGTGAACATCCGCGGATATTTGTGGTGATCACTTTAATGTTTTTTAATAACGGCAAGTTGAGTCACAGAACGCGCCTCTTTCCAGCTTTGAAATTTTCCAATTGATTCCACATGAGAGACTGCCAAGCGAGTCAAATCTCCACTAGCAGCGGACTTTCCAGCATTTTCTTTTTGCCACTGCAGCAATTTTTGATCACCTTCTAGAGTTACTGCATTGGCTACTAAACGACCTCCGGGCTTGAGCGCGTGCCAGCACATTTCCAACACATTTCCAGCAGAGAGTCCGCCGCCAACAAAAACCGCGTCCGGTGCAGGCAGATCCACCAAAACCTCCGGTGCATTTCCGGGAACAATCTGTAGCATTGGTACACCCAGTTGAAAAGCATTTTGTTGAATCAGTTTCAAACGAGCCTCCGATTTTTCAATTGCCAGTGCATGACAACGCGGATTACTGCGCATCCATTCAATCGCTACTGAGCCGCAGCCTGCACCGACATCCCACAAAACTTGATCCACAACCGGCATCAAACGTGACAGTGTAATCGCTCGGATTTCACGTTTTGTCAGTTGACCGTCATGTAAATACGCCTCGTCAGGAAGCCCCGGAATCCTGGCAAGAAAGTTTGCGTTAGCGTCTGGAATACACTCAAGTGCCATCGCATTCAGCGCGGCTCCTTCTGGGTGAGACCAGGAATCAGCTTGTCCGGAAAACTGTCTTTCTTTACTGCCACCCAGATGTTCCAGAACGGTGATTCGGCTTTTGCCAAAACCTCTTGCAGTAAGCAGTTCTGCTGTTTGTTTTGGACTCCCCTCATCTTTGTTAAGCACAAGCAATTTTGCACCGGGCTGTACAAACGGATGCAGCATTTCCACCGGACGGCCGTGAATCGTCAACGTTTCAACATCCGGAAGTGACCAGCCAACCCGAGAACAAATCAGCGAAAATGTCGTCAAAGCAGGTTTGATCCAGATTTCCTCAACGGGCAAATGCCGCAACAACTTAGCCGCGATTCCGTAACACAACGGATCACCACTTGCCATTACCGCAACTTTTTTACCTACACTGGTTTCAGAGGGACGCCAACTCACGATTTTTGTAACCGCCTCCCGAATCGGAGAAGGCCAAACGATACGTTCCCCTTCCCAGTCATCCGGAATCATGTTCAGGTGCCGCTCACCTCCAAGCACGATTTCGGATTCGTAGAGCAACTCTCTGGAATCGGCCGCTAAATCGTCCCAGCCGTCCTCACCAATTCCAATAATGCGAAGCCATTTTTTAGTTATATCAGGCATTTTATCTCTGATTATTGATTCCTTTTGCCACAGAATTACGCGGTTGATAGTTTATTACATTCCTATTAGCCTCGGCTTAAAGCCCCCTCAAATTTGAGCATGTTTTGCCACAGCGTTAACTGCCGCAGACGCCATTGCGCTACCTCCGCGGCGCCCGGAAAGAGTCATAAAAGGCACGTTTTTTCTGCATTGATTTACGAGCAATTCTTTCGATTCTGCTGCGCCAACAAAGCCGACCGGAAAACCAAAAATAACGGCTGGCGGTTCCACTCCTTCCGTGAGAATTTCCAGCAGTCGAAATAATGTCGTGGGGGCGTTACCGACTGCTACCACTGCTCCAGCGAGTTGGGGACGCCAAAAATCGACTGCAGCCGCTGAAAGTGTTGTTCCCATTTTTTTGGCGAGTGGAGCGCATTCCGGATGTTTATTCCAACATAGAATTTCATTGTTTGCAGGCAGGCGGGAGCTAATAATTCCTTCTGCCACCATTCTCGCATCGCACAAAACAGGTGCACCTCGCTTTAAGGCTTCACGAGCGGAACTGGCCGCATCCGGAGAATAAATAATATCCTCAACAATATCCGTCATTCCGCAAGCGTGAATCAAACGCACTGCTATGTCTGCAATCTCTTCCGGTAGATTTGATAAATCAGCCTCCCTGCGGATAGTTGCGAAAGATTCATTATAAATTGCTTTCGGGTCACGAAGATAATCAACAGTCATTCGCTACCGGACTTTCCTGAATTTTCTTCCAGCGTGTTAGGTCCCAAAGGATGGTTGGCGTGTGGGTAGGGATGGTGTTCGTGATCATGGTCATGCCCGTGAGTATGCTCGTGCTTATGATCATGTTCATGCGCATGTTCGTGTGCATGTGCATTGCCGGTCACACTGGAACTCCCTGTTGCATCGTCCTCTCCGGCTCCTTCGGAGCTCCCTGTACCAATACCTTCAACGTGGTGGTGGTGACTTTCCTGACGTAATCCAACTTCATTTTCAAAACCTAAAAACTGCTCACGGTATTTACACAGCTGACAGTTCATGTTGTTTACACCATTTCTGATTTCTTCCACACGCTCCGCAAAAGCATCCAAAACCAAGGGATGATCATTTAGATAAGAGGCTTTGACGAATTCAATTTCCGGATGTTTGGCCGCTACGATATCTGTATAGTGGAAGATCCTTTTGACAAGCACACCGGTGAATAAAAAATACGGAAACACAATTATTCTCTTGTATCCGAGTCTTGTCGCATGCTCAAGTCCTGGCTCCACCAGTGGAAAAGTCACTCCGGAATATGCCGTTTCTGCCCATCCGAGACCAAGACCTTCCCAAAGCATTCTGGTTACTTTTGAAACATTTGAATTTGCGTCCGGGTCAGAAGCCCCGCGTCCGACGACCACAAGCAAGGTTTTTTCGCGTGCAATCCGGTCGCCTGCTTTTTGCAGGGCTTCTTCAACACGATCACCGGCAGCGCGAATCAGCTTCAGATCAATTCCGAGTTCACGTCCATAAGAAATTGACAAGCCCGGATTTCGTGCCTGATAAGCATTGAGTACAGAAGGAATATCGTTTTTTGCATGACCTGCGGCAAACAGCATTCCGGGAACCGCGAGTACTTTGCGGATGCCCTTCTCACGCAATGCATCAAGACCGGTACGAATCACTGGCGTTGCAAATTCTAAAAATCCCCAATCTGTTTCATATTGCGGAAGACGCTCCTTGATTCCACGTGCAACCGCCTGAAATTCATTTACTGCTTCTACATCACGGCTTCCGTGTCCACAAACCATTACACCATATTGCTCTTCCATTTTATCTACTATCTTTCAGGTTAATATTTATTTTGTTTCATCATAACAGGATTGTGTCTGCAAGAGTGAAATTTGTCCATTATTTTATAAATTTTGTTCATTATTCTGGTTCAAGAAAACAATTGAATCACTTCATCTTTTCAAAATTTTCCCAATTGGCGTAATCCATCATAAACCACGACTGCCACTGACGAACCAAGATTTAAACTACGCACCCCTTTTTCCCACATCGGCAAAGTAAAACAGCGTTCCGGAAAACTCTCCATCCAGTCGTTTGGAAGCCCGGATGTTTCTTTGCCAAAAAACAAATAGTCACCTTCCTTAGGATTGATTTGTGTGTAGGGACGTTCGTTGTGCACAGAAAGGAAATTAAATTTTTCCGGAGAAAGAGTCACAAAAAAAGATTCCGCATCAGAAAAATGCTCCCAGCTAACCCATTGCCAATAGTCCAGTCCGGCTCGCTTAAGCTGTTTGTCACTTAAATCAAAACCCAGTTTCCCGAGCAAAATCAAATGACATTTCGTAGCTGCGCACAAGCGGGCAATGTTGCCTGTGTTCGGTGGAATTTGAGGTTCGTAAAGAACAATGTTCAGCGGGGGATTTTTGTGCAGTTGCATCAGACTATTTAAAATGAATAGAGACAGGAGGATTTTGGATCTGCCCGATTAACTTTTATTCCTGTGCCAGTTCAATCAGGCGATCCAGCAGTTCGGCATAAGGCAGGCCTGATGCGTCCCAAAGTTTCGGGAACATACTGATTTTTGTGAAGCCCGGCAAAGTATTGATTTCGTTAAGAATGAAAGTATTGTCATCACGCAGGAAAAAATCAACTCTGGCCATACCACGGCATTCAGTAATTAGAAAAGATTCCACCGCGGCTTTGCGGATTTTAAGTGAAACCTGCGGATCAATTTCTGCGGGAATTTTTAGTTCCGCTCCATCATCGTCCACATACTTCGCTTCATAAGAATAAAACTCACGCAGAGGCACAATTTCACCTAAAACCGATGCTGCTTCAGGAGAATCATTACCAAGCACGGAACATTCTATTTCACGTCCGGAAATAGCTTCTTCAACCAAAACCTTACGGTCTGCGGCAAATGCTTGCTGCAGTGCAACATGATATTCATCTGCGTTTCTGACCTTTGAAACACCAAGCGATGAACCTTCACGACAGGGTTTAACAAATAGTGTGTTTCCCAATTCGCGCACTGCGTCTTCAAATGACAAATCTTCTGGATTGCGCAACAGTTTGTACCGTGAAACCGGAATCCCGTGATGCTGCAGCAAACGTTTTGTCACGTCCTTGTCCATGCAGATCGCAGAACCGTAAACATCTGCGCCGACATACGGTTTTCCCAGCAACTCCAAAAGGCCCTGCAAAGCGCCATCTTC